>Ga0209131_1000014_pt1 | contig 237649 bp, 215 predicted proteins | sample GraSoi_2013_40cm_FD_185826 | JGI IMG/M metagenome (GOLD analysis project Ga0209131, IMG submission 185826) | Grasslands soil microbial communities from the Angelo Coastal Reserve, California, USA - Sample 9_17_2013_40cm (SPAdes) (version 2) | ecosystem: Environmental > Terrestrial > Soil >... | reverse complement strand
CAGGTCTTACTAATGCGCATGTTTATGGAAACGAAGCCAGGTCCCTGACCGAAGTTGCGCGGAATCAACGGCTCGCCGGCGGCCGGTCGCAAATTAAAGTTTCCAAACGGCGTGCAGACAATGTTTGGAGCAGGGTTGTTGCAATCGACACCCGCCGGCGCAAAAGAGGGACGTTCCGTAAATAGCCGATCGCCATTCGTGTCCTGGCCGGTAATGATGTTGAAGGGCGCGCCGGAACTGACAATGATAAACGGATTCAAGCTCACCTGCTGCCAAGGCAGGTTGATCGTGCCGGCGAAAGTGAAACGATGGCGCACATCAAACAATGCTCGGCCAAACTCACCGGTTAAATCATAGGAGTTGGCCGGGAAGAGAGCGCCGCCTTGTCCGTCAGTATCGTTGGTCGTTTTGCTGAGCGAGTAACTCGAGAAGAATGTCAGAGCCCGGCTGAACCGGTTATTGAAACCGATGAATAACTGGTTCTGTTTGAACTTGCCGCTCGACTCGTACTGGTAGATCTCGCCTACGTTGCCGAAGGGGCGCACTCCGTTAGTTCCGGGAATCGGCGCGTTAATGTCGCGAGCGCGAATCACGTGTTGAATGCGGACGAGGAATAAACCAGCGAACAGTGTGAACCGCTTTGGTAGCTGACGTTCTAATTGTGTACCGGTCAGGTAGACAACCGGCGCCTGGAGGTCGTCGGCCACTCGCCAGGTAATCTGGCGGCCGACGTTACTCAGACCGCTTACCGCCGGTGCCTGGGTAAAGTCGAACGTGTCCAGCGGTGAGCCAGGCGCGCCAGGAGGTGGAGGAACTGGAGCAACATACTGCCCGCTCGCGTTATAGAGTGGTATCTCGCTCACCACAAACTGTTGTTGGTTCACGCCGTTGAAGCGATGGGCCTGAAGAGTGTTCCCTTCACCGAAGCGGTTGTAGAAAACACCGCTGCCGCCGCGAATCACCATCTTGGGAGGCTTGGCGCTGTTTGCCGCCCCTGGCGACCAGGCGAAGAACAGCCGCGGAGCAAAGTTTAGTACGCTGCCGATGTTTGTCTGGCCTTCGTAGCGCAGGCCGTAACTCAGCGTGAAGTTTGGTCGCACGCGCCAATCGTCCTGGGCGTAAACGCCATAGTCAGTTTGAGAAACGCCGGCTTCGGGTTCGCCCGACGCAATGCTGAATTGCGACGGACCCCCACCAATGGCACGAGCTTCGAGTGGTGTCAGGCCCAATCGCTCGGCCAGCAACGTTCGCCGGTAGCGCTCTAAACTGTTGACAAAGATCGGCTGGTTGGTAATAGGTTGATTTAGAGCGTCAAGGGTCGGAACCAGCGCGCCGGCAAACGTAAATGTGCCGCCAAAATTGTTGGGGTTGGTGTCGCTGATGGTCACGCCGCGCACGCGCCCGCCAAACTTGAATGCGTGCGTTCCTTTTGACCACGCCAGAAAATCCTGCAGCTCCCAATTCTTCCTGCTATTCAGCACGTGCCCAATTTGCGAGCCGCCGCTGATAAACGCGCTGCTCACGTTAAGCGCCGGCCTCGAATTGTCCGCCAGGCTCTCGGCATGCTGACGTGTAAACTGAAATTTCACTTCGTTAATCATCGTCGCATTCAAAACCGCTGTTTCTGTTAGCTGTATGTTTTGCTGCGTCGAGGATGAATCAAAGGCCCGCTCAGGTAACGAGAAGCCGCTGACGCCGCCGTTGGCGGTACTTGAATGCGTATAACTGTAGCGCGCGATCAGGGTGTTGTTTGGATTGATCTGGTAATCGAGGCGCGGGCTGAAAGTGATGTTTCGCCGCGGCACAACCACGCCAAACCCAAGGTCAAACGGGTTGAGATTTGCATCCAGAATAGTGGCTTTAACGAGCTCGCTATCGTCGATCTCGCGTCGCTCAAAATCTATGAAGTAAGACGCTTTCTTCTTCACCAGCGGGCCGCCGAGATTGCCACCATACTGCCTGAGTTGAAACGGCGAACGTTTGCTTGAACTCGTAGCAAAAGGATTGCGTGAGTTAAAACTTTCGTCCTGGAAATTGAAAAATGCGCTGCCACGGATTTTGTCCGTGCCCGGTCGGGTCAAAATGTCGATTCGCCCGGAAGGTTGATCGTTTTCCGCCGCGAATGGATTTTGATTAATACGAATCTCGCGGATCGACTCTTTCGGGGGCAGGCGCCCGCCGGAAAACCCATCAACGAAAATCTGTCCGCCGTTTGGCCCCATCGAAGGACCGGCCAGCGCCTGCAATGCAGCCGCCAGCTCCTCCGGATCATCCGGTAAGGCATCAAGGTCCTTGCCGGTGATGAGCGTTTGGTTGGCGTTGGCAGTAGATTCAGTACTGAGCGGAGTCTCGGCAGCGATAGTTACCTTTTGCTCTTCAATGGTGACCTTGAGCGTAAGGTCCATTGACTGGCGGGCGCCCGACGACAGATCAACTTCCGTCTCATCGGCATCTGCAAAGCCTTTCGCTGTAGCGCGCAATGAATATTTTCCCGGAGCGAGTCCGCTGAAGACATAGGTGCCTTCACCGTTGGTAGTGGTAGTCTTCTCGGCGCCATTCGCATCGGTGAGCGTAACGGTAGCTCCGACAATGGTAGCGCCAAGCTCGTCTTTGATCACACCACGAAGCGTTCCGCGCGTTTGCTGCGCAAGCCCGACTACGGCAAATAGCATCAGGACGAGGACTGCGCCCAACACCTGTCGCAGGAAATCTCTGGAGACGTTCATAACCAACACCCTGGCGATTCGAAGAATTTGAATCTAACTGTTTTCACTTGCCGCTCTATGTTAAGAAATTGATTGTTACGGCAAACCAATTCCAAATTGAATACCTGAACCAAGCCCGGCTGCCGGATTTGGCGTTGCCGGACCACCTGACTGTTGCTGTCTTGCGGCCAACATATTAAGCAGCGTGTCAGCGCCGGTAATAAGACTGATCGCAGTGAGCCGCGTAGGATCGGCGCCTTTGGTGCTCGAAACAATAATCGTGTCGCCGACCTTTACGTCGGCAATGGCGATCGTTGGCAGACGTTCAAGCATCTCCTGCATATTCATGCCGCCGCCACGGCCACCGCCACCTGGTCCCCCACCTTGACCCGGGCCCGGCCCCGCTGCAGGAGATTGTCCGCCGCCAGGACCACCGCCGCCTCCAGGCCGACCCATCATCATCATCCCGCCCATCTCGCTGGCTGCGGGAAACTTCCGCAGTACAGCATCCTGCTTGATAACAATCGTCAGCGGTTGCTTCGTTTGCAGGTCATTGATCTTCACCTCACCGGTTCCCGGATCGATGGCAGTGATCACGCCGGCTACAGTCTTGAAAGAACCGGTAACTACTTTTTCGGCAGTGAAAGCAGTGCCCTCGGGATTGCGCTCACCCAAAGCCCGAAGCTGATCGCCGACCTTAAGTTCATCAAACTTTGCGACGTTTGCCTCAGCAAACTTAATCGAATCCGGCGCATAGCGACGCAATTCCACTTTGTCTGAAATGGGAATAATTAGAGCTTGCGGTCCGGCCATGGTTCGACTGCTGATAGTGATCTCTTTCGTTTCCGGCTTGAGTGCGGTAATGATGCCGAGCACCCCACGCCGCTTCCACTCCGCCCGTTCGGCTTCTTGTTTTTTAGCAATGTCAGCCTTGGTCATCACGACCAGAGTCCGGGCCGGCACAAGCTTTTGGTCGGCTGAAACTTTACCCAACGCCAACACTCGATCGCCTTCGGCCACGTCGGCAAAAGTGATCTTGGTCGCGTTAGTGAGAGTTGTTTCGCCGGGAGCCACGCGCATATATGAAGTGGCATCGCTAAGCGTTACCGTGACCAGCGAGCCGGCGTCAGTTTTAATGATCAACTGTTTAGCTGCGGCATCCTTCACCTTCACTTCCCCCAAGGCTCGGTTTGGACTAATCGAGGGATCGCCAGTCTGTGGCGCAGCGGTTGAAGTAGCAGCCTGAGTTGTTTGTGCTTGCGCACCGGACGCGGAAAGGACTCCGACAAGTACCAGCGCGATTGCGAGAAACGGCGCTTTCATTACTCCTCCTCTTACCTATGAAAATCTGCAGAAATAATAGAATTTCGGACCCTTGCGACAGGCGCCCTGGATGATCCTAGTCTTTTACGCACGTAATGCGATGAATGTTCTAGTTAAGTTGCTTGCTATCAAACTGATAACAGACGCACGTAACCGCAGATGTCACGCCCGCCGTTCAAAAAAGTTGCACAAAGATCCGCGAGCCTGAGTGAACAGGGCCTTTGATGCGCGAGAGAGAGAATTCGTCTGATTTTCTTGAGCGTTCAGGCGAGAAATTTGTTTCAAACTTCCTCGGGGCGTTTCCAGCCGACGCGATAACGGGCTGTCAGCGCGAGGCCAAGGCTAATTACCCAGATAACAGTAACCACAAAAGGCCAGACATAAGGCAGTGAGGACAAGGTAATCCAAAAAGTTGTACCCAGCAGGAGCGCCACTGCTTCTGAGTTCCTATTACTTTTTGAGAGAATTCGTTGAATCCAGCGACCGGTTGCCGCGTAAATCATTACTCGCCCAAACAACCCGGCAACGAGGATTAACAATAGGGCCATCAGGCCTACCACGGCACTGATCGGCGTAGGCAGATAATGCAGGGAAAGGATCGCCCCGGGTCCGATCGCCACCGCGCCCAGGAAACCGATGAGCGCCACACGCAAGCTGGTCAATTGAAGCCGCGTTATCCCTCGACTTATTGTTCCCGGCATCGCCGCAGTCAGGGCCAGTGACACGATGAACCAAAACAGGATCGCCAGGATTCGAAACCCGATAGAGCGAGCCGACCAATGCGGCGACAACAGATCCTTCGGATTGCGTATGATCGTTCGCAGTTCCTGCTCGTAGCCGCCATACATAATTGTCTGCCCGCCCGGACCGCGCAGCGGGATTTTATCCATCGCTCGGTAGGTTCCACCTATAACCATCACGTCGCCATTAATTCGCGCGCCCTCGAGTTGAATAACGGATCCGCCTACTGCGGCAACATCGCCATCCACAGTTCCCTGAACGATCACGTCGCCGCCGAGGGCGATTGCGCCGTTCTTTGCAGTACCGTTGATTCTTAACGAGCGGCCGATGGAAGACACGATGGTGTCGCTGTTACCTTCAACCACGTAAGGGCTATCACCCGGTATAGGTTCGTAGGGGGTTTGGGCTTGTGCCGCGGCAATCATGCAGCCGGCCCAGACGACTAGCGCAAAGGCTTTGAGGAGGTTTAGTCGCCAAAACAGATCGCTTCGTTGCCGACAGACGGTTTCACTCACAATTGAAGCAGTGGACATTTGCATGCGCGACCGCGCTCTTATTCGATAAGGCGCGTTCGGTGATAGCGTGTTATCAGGCGGGAAAGAACGGCAATGGCGAGAACCAGAAGCAGCAGACCAGCGAGACCCGAAAACCGCGAATCCGAGATGAGACCCCGACTGACAATCCGGGAGACGACGGCGAAACCGGCTGCAGCATTGAAGATAGCCTCCACGAAGAAACCGAGCGCACCAAAAACTTTGCCGGCAAAGGATCTAACACTGAGGACCACGGCTTTGCTGGAAGCGAAACCGAGCATCGCGAAGGCTGCCAAGCCGAGAATGATACAAAAGCGCAATGCCCTCGCATGTTCCGACGAATCGCGCATCCCGCGCATGTCGCTCTTCGCGTTAACCGCAACTACCCTGGCGAAATTTGCCGGAACCTCGAGATCGAAAGGGCTGGCGAGTGCTGAGTCCAGTTCACACATGAAGAGTCGTTGCGCGCGCAATTCCGAAGCGCAATGCGCGCACTCTTTAAGATGCTCTTCCAGCGCTGAATTTAAGGCGGGTTCAAGATCACCCTCGATGTAAGCGGCGATGTTTTCCGTCTCGCAAATGTAGTCGCTGGTGGACACGATAATTGAAACCTAGACTCCCGTAATTCCTTTAGTCAGAAACTGCTGTCGCATCATTTCGCGAGCGCGAAACAATCGATTCTTGACCGTACCCAGAGGCAAGCCGGTAACATCGACAATTTCTTCATAGGTCAGATCCTGCGAATGGCGTAAGACTACCAGTTCGCGATAAGCAGTCGGCAACGAACGCACCACGCCTTCAATTTCTATGCGCCGTTCTTCGCGCTCGCTCTGCTGTTCAGGGCTGAGTCCAGCGCTTTCAAGCGGCAGATCGTAGTTATCAGTTTCAGTGCCATTGCTAAGCGATCGTTCGCGGCCGGAATTCCTGCGCAGATGATCGATGGCGGCGTTATGAGCAATCTTGTAAATCCAGGTAGAGAATTTAAATTCCGGCCGGTAGCGCGAAAGCGACCCGTAGATCTTGATGAAAATCTCCTGTGTAAGATCCAGTGCCGACTCGTAATCACCGACCATCCGATAGACGTACCCGGAAATAGGGCGCTGATATCGTCGCACCAATTCCTCAAAGCCTCCTTCGAGGCCCTGGGCAGCGCTGACAACCAGGTCGCGATCAGCCACTGAACTCAAACTCAAAGTATCGGGAATTGCAGAAGTGCTCATATTGCCAGGATATTACGTTTCAGAAATCGAAGAAGTTTCAAAGGGCTCGTGGGCACTCATTATTGCCACGATAACGTCGCGAGACCGGCCGGGGCTGCAATAGCGTCAAAACTAAGCTCTCGAGTGGCCAGCTGTAAACCCAGGTCGGCAGCGTTGAGCGATCGCAGATTGGCGCCCAAAGTTTCAGTGACAATCTCGCCTGCTCGATCCTTGCTCATCAGATTTCCAACGATAAGCATTCGCGCCAATTGCACCGCTTGCTCCGAATCGCCGCTGCGCCGGTCGCGGTAGAACAGCAGCAAACGAAACAGCTCGTCTTCACACTCGTTCGGATCGCAGGCAACGGTCCTGACTATCAACGGTTGCTTGCCGCGAAATACCACCGCCGTGAACCCTTTTTCAGAGGAACTAAGCAACAACGCATCGCCGCGAGAGCCATTCTGAGTTAACCACTGTCCCTCGCCAAAGTGACGCGGCACGATCAAACCGGCGCGCCAACCGATCGACTGCAGCACGCTCTCATATTCCCTCAATACCGCCGTTGGAGTGGCAACCACCAGATAACGATCTCTTCCCTGCGGGTCGGACGGAAGACGTTCTCGTGAAATTGAGAGTTCGTCAAGCGGAGCGCCGAAGCCGCGTTCCATTTTCCACTTCAGCACTTCCTCAAGTTCAGCGCGCGACGCCGGCCGCGACTCCAAAGTGAGAATCAAAGTACGACTGGCGGCATCCGGCAACGCCACCGACCAGCGCTTTTGTTGCAGCAGGCCGGCGCTCGTCGCCAGCTCCAACAAAGCCACTGTTAATTCTGCCGGATCGGAAATGTTGGACCCTTCAAAGTTGGGATGAACCAGTGATTCGGGTAACGCAACGGTCGCGGCCTTGCGTAAGCTGAATGAACCGCCGCGACCACGCTCGAGTTGAACCATGGCGGCGATTCCCTTTTCAAAACCCAGGGCTGTTGAGGGGTATCGAGGGTTTACAAGTTTGGCAAGCGGATTAGGCATTGGGAAAATTCTGAGTCCTCACCATTCGCTGTAGAGCGTGCCCTCGGAAGACGTATCGGGGGAGGCGCTGTGTACGTTAGTTATGCCTGACTCACCACTTGTCGAACTCGGATCTTCACCAGTTTCTGTCGTCCAATCGGCTTGTCCCGTCATCGGATCTTTGGGAATTTCACGCAAGTAGCCTCCGGTGACCAGATCATCGAGCGTGGCTGGCAGCTTCTGTTTATCGGCCGCGTACTGATCCAGCAAGATACGCATCTTGTAGAGATCTTCACGGAGTACCGCTTCGCGAGTAGACAAAATAGTTTTTTGATACTGCGGCAGCACGACAGCCGCGAGAATAATGATGATCGTGATTACAATCATCAACTCGAGCAGCGTAAAACCCTGAACCGCAGTAGGCAGGCGGCAGTAGGCAGTACGCAGGAAACTACGCGAGCGACCTGCCTGCGATCCTGCCGCAGTTTCGGCTTGCTGCTCGCTGCTTTCTGCCTTCTGCATTTTACCAATCACTATATTTCTCACCATTCAACGCTGTGTCTTTCGACTTCGAATAAACATCAAAAAGGTTTTCGTGGCCCCAGGAGTCCGAGTCTACCGCATCGTAACTGGAGCGAAATCCCCACTCTGAATTACCGGTCATGGGATCGATGGGAAGACCACGTAGATAGACTTTCTTTTTCGTCGACAGCTGTCCGCCAACTTCTGTTGCGGGTACGTTAGGATCGGACCGGCCACCAGTGATTCCGCCGCGAGGTATAACGTTTACGCCATTGATTAATGTTTCCAGGTCCGGAGGATAACGGTCGGGGTTATCAACGCCGAATATGGTGCAGTCCGAGATCACGACTTTGCTGCGCGGATCGACGTAACCCGGCGGCGGCGCCGAACCCGGCACCGGGCCGACGGTCCCGGTACAGATCATGTTTACGGTGTCCCGGTGAAACTCATCGATGGCCATTCGTACCTGGCGCAAAGTATCACGGAGTTGCGCTTCCTTCTGGCGCTTGACCGAGAGTTTCATCAGCGGTACCACGCCAAGCGTCAGAATGGAAAGAACCGCGACCGTGATCACCAACTCGATCAGCGTAAAACCACTGCGGCCCTTGCCGGAGCCGCGAAGGTGCGCCGGAACGAACCGCGACAGAATGACGCGGCGACCGGGAGGCTCAACCGCAATCACCGCATCGCCGCGTTCTGTTTTAGACAAAGGACGCTCTTGCAGGTAGATCATCTTCTTACTGCTTCACAGTTGCCCGTGCCGGCGTAACTTCGACTCCCAAATCCCGCGCGTCGATTGCTATCAGATGCGACGAGTCTTTGTCGAACAAGAGTCCGGCATCGCCAAGCGCAATGCCTTCCACGTCGATGTAAATCAAAGTTCCCGGAGCCATCATGCTGCTAAGATTGGAAATAGAGATCAGGCACACGCCGGAAGGATCGGTTGACTGCGTAAGCATGGCGCGGCTTCCTTCCAGCCCAACCGCTTTCACTTTCACGATTTTCGGATCAAATCTCAGCGCTACAATCGCCATCGCCAGCGGCACGTCCGACTTCACGTCGACCGCGAACCGGCGCGTTTCGCCAACCTTCATGGATTGATCGGCTGGACCAAAAGTCAGTTGCGCGGTTCTGCCTTTAGTGTTGATTGGTGTGATGGCCGCATCGATTGGCTTGGCCGTCATGCTCGTCAAAGTAGCGCCAGCAGCGGAAGCGAGATTCGTGTTCACGGCGGCAACTTGGGTGGCGGCCGTGCTGCTCACCAGCGACTTGGGCGCGGGCACGAAGGCCGGCATCTCTTCAGCCGGGCTTGGCGTCTTCGCAGCCGGTTGACCAGCGGCAGCCGGTTCCGGGGCGCTGGAATTCTTTGCGGCATTCATCGCCAAGGCATGATTAGCAGCAGGGGCGACAGGAGTTTGCCCGGCCGTGCCACCTGAGACACCGGTCGAAGGATTACTTGCGAAAACCCCCGGCAACGAATTAGACGCTGGAACCGCAGCCGCTCTGGAGGTCGAATTCTTTTGCTGGAGTCGCAATTCTGCCAACTGATCCTCGCGATCAGCCTCGCGCAGCATTGCTTCAAGTGAACCCGTCGTCGGCGACTGTAAAGTTCCACTCGGGCGCATCTCCAGGTCGCGCGGCGTAACTGCCGGAGCTCGCAATACGCGCGGCGTGACGGCGATTACGATATCTACTCGCCGATCGTCGCGAGTCGGAGACGAGAACAGCCGGCCGAGAATTGGGAGTCCGCTGAGTATCGGCAACCCCTTGCGCCCTGCCGAAGTTATGTCCTGCGACACGCTGGCCAGCATCATCGTCCGGTTATTCTGCACTCGCGCAGTTCCGGTAATGGTTCGTTCAGTGAAGGTCGGAGTCAGGGTACTTGCACCCAGCACGTCCTTCGACTCGATCGACATCTTGACCTGCACATCCTGATTAGGAAATACCTGCGGCGTAAACTTCAACGTCAATCCAGTCGGTTCATAGTTGATCACTGGAAAGCCGCCGGTGGGAAATCCGTTGTTGTTAGTTCCAGTAGTTGTTTGCACGCCAAACGGATAGGCCTGCGCCGTCTGCACTGGAACGCGCTGGCCGATGCGGGCGGTTGATTCCTCGCCATTGAACGCATGCACCTGAGTCGAGGCAACCAGCTTCCCTTGATTCTTCGACTGCAGTGCCGCGAAGGCTGAAGACGGGATGATCAGGGCCGTGCCAAGAGTGGTAGGCAAGCCTACTGTGCTTACTCCACCCTGCAGAATCGACAGTCCCTTCTGTATGCCGCCGATATTCAGCAGCGTCGAATCTGTTCCGAATTGGCTACCAAACTGCATTAGATCCGATTTGGAAACTTCATAGATGTTCACGTCCATCACAACTTCAGCGCGATCCTTGTCGATGCTCTGGATCAGCTCGCCGATCAAGCGCACATTTTCAGCGGTATCGCGAATCGTCAGGCTGTTGGTGTCTTTGTCGGCAACAACAATCGTTTGCGGACGGCCAACGGACGGAGGTATCGCCTGCCCTACAAGTTGTTTGGCTTTTTCCGGGTCGCTATTTGCCAGGAAGAATGTGCGTAAAACCAGTTGCTGATATTGCGGGCGACGCGTTTGATCCGCGACCAGAATTGTTCGGCGGCTCAGCTTTTGAAAAAATAAACTCTCCTGAAGAAAAATGTAGTCAAGGGCTTGCGCCGTTGTCACCTGGCGTAAATTGATATCGATAGATCGCGGTTGGACAAACGACTGGCGATCGAAAATAACATTCAGGTTGAGTTGCTCCGCGAGGCTGCGAATGAAAGCCTTCAAGTCTCCGCTATAACTAATGACGCGCATCTCAGTTTGCGGCGACTCCATCGCAGCTTCCTGCGCGCTCGAAGGGCCGACTGATCCCGGATCGTTGCTTTTCGATCCGTTGTCGGTTGCGGGGCTCGTCCCGTCCTTCACACCCTGGAGCTGTAAAACGCGCTCCATTTCAGAGACTGCTAACTCGTTAACCGGATCGTAGCCGTAAGCCTGACGAAAGGCATTATAGGCCCCGACGAAATCCCGCTGTTCCGCGAGTGCCCGCCCCTGCTGCATAAACGACTGCGAAGCATTGAAGCTCGCCCTGCGAAAATGGAGCTGATACTCCAGATTTGAGGGATCGGCAGCCACCGCCAGGGTAAACTCCTGCGCGGCTTTCTCCCATTGCTGGGCCGCTTCGTAACGCATACCGTCTTTGAAATGCTTGTCACCTTTTTTGGCGAAAGCAGTTGCCGGCAAAATCAGCAGGCAGGCGGTAAGCAACAGGGATACAAAAGCACGGGTCTTAATATTTATTCTCATGTCAGTCTCTCGGTGGAGGTCGGTCTGGAGTAGCCCAAAAACGTGGTGTAATAATGCCGCGCAAGAAGCTAAGATGCAACTATTCCAGCTTCATTTGCTTACACGCAATTCAAAAAGAACAGTTCCTTAAAACAGCAGCAATCTTAACAGCTAGCCGCCCGTGCTGACTTCCTCGACGAAGGTCACACGATTAATCTCGTGCAGCGTTGAAACTCCTGCCAGTACTTTCCGGAGCGCTGATTCACGCAAACTAGTCAGCCCCTCAGCCTCGGCCGCCCTGCGAACCTCCGAGCCTGGCCGGCGCTCGACGATCATTTCGCGAATATTGTCGGAAAGGTCAAGCAATTCATGAATGGCCGTGCGCCCTCGGTAGCCGGTGTGGTTGCAGGCATCGCAGCCAACATTTATATAAAAAGGCGTGTCGCGATGTTCCTCCGGTCTTAGTCCTGACTCAACCAGTTCCTGCTCTTTCGCCCGGTATTGGCGCTTGCAGTAAGGACAAAGCATGCGGATCAACCGTTGGGCTAAAACGCAGTTAAGACACGAGACAAAGTTGTATGGTTCGACGCCCATGTTCAGGAAGCGTCCGATGACATCGATGACGTTATTGGCGTGTACGGTGGTAAAGACAAGGTGGCCGGTCAACGCGGACTGGATGGCAATCTGCGCCGTCTCGGTGTCGCGGATTTCTCCGATCATTATCTTGTCGGGGTCGTGACGCAGAATCGAACGCAACCCGCGGTCGAAGGTCAGCCCTTTCTTTTCGTTGACGGGAATCTGGGTGATTCCGTGCAACTGATACTCCACCGGATCCTCGATGGTGACAATTTTATCTTCTTCGTTTCTGATTTCATTGAGCGCAGCGTAGAGCGTGGTGGTTTTACCGGAACCGGTGGGGCCTGTTACCAGGACCATCCCGTAAGGCTCGGCAATGTAGTGACGAAACTTTCTCAGGTCCTCTTCGGCAAAGCCGACCACGTCAAGGTTCAGATTTTTAAACTCTTCGTTGATCTGCTCTTTGTCGAGAATACGGATGACAGCATCTTCGCCGTGAATCGTCGGCATTATTGAAACACGGAAATCAACATTGCGGCCTTTGTAGCGAACCCGGAAGCGGCCGTCCTGGGGCACGCGCCGCTCAGCAATATCCAACTCCGACATAACCTTGATGCGCGAGATCAACGTTTGATGGAACGCAAGATCAATCGGATCTACTTTGGCATAGAGTGCGCCGTCAATTCGATACTTGACCTGCACTTCCGTGTCGCGCGTTTCGATGTGAATATCAGAGGCCCGCGACTCCATCGCGTTGTAGATAATCGAATCGACTAACTTGATAATTGGAGACATCTCGGAATCGGTTGCCAGTCGATCGAGATCGAGTACCTCTTCACCGCTTTCTGTTTCCCTAACCAGCGAAATGCGAAAGCCGGATGCCGCTTCCTGCAAGACGCGCTGCGTGGCATCTCCGCGCCGCAGGACGACTTCAATCGCTCCGGCGGTTGCTACGTAGGGCACAATCCGCGACTTCAGTGCATTAGCAAGCTCATCCAGCCGCTCCAGATCGGTTGGATCCGCCATCGCAATGTGCAATCCCTTATCATCGCGCTTTAGCGGCAGAAACTGATGGCGCACCATCAGGTCCACCGGGATCTCATTAAAGATCGTGTAATCAATCGGAGATTCCTGATCGGTGGGAAGTAGTTCTACGAAGGTCAGACGATAACGGCGGGCGAGTTCCTTCGCCGTGCGCACCTCCGGTGGCTCATGATTGTCACCACCAGGCGCCAGTCGATCATCTATTGTTAAGGGTTGCACGGGTCTTGCTGCTCCAGGATTTTGCGGTAACTCTTTCATCAGGTATTGCGGTTGATGCCGGTATTAATCAGCGTTTTCAGACTCCCAGTAAGCTAATGACGGCCCGTGACTCCCGCGCCGCCCGAAATTGATTGAATGATTGGAAGGTAGATGGCCAGGAGAATGGTTACTACAATTCCACCCATAATAACCAGAATCGCAGGCTCCAGCGTGGTCGTCAACTGCTCCAGCCGCACTTCCGATTCGGCGTCATAGAACACCGCCACCTCATCAAGCATTTCTCGCAGGCTGCCCGAACGTTCGCCAATTCCTATCATGTCAATCGCGAGCATCGGCACCCAGTTTGCGACCTCAAGACTTTCGGTAAAGGTACGGCCTTCGCGAATCATCGGCATGATCGATGAGCTGCGTCGCCGCAACTCGCGATTGGTAATCGATTCCGCCGCTATCTCCCACGATTCAACCAAGGTGATGCCCCCCGCCAACAGCGTAGCCAGTGAGCGTGTGGCTTGTGCGATTGAAAGCTGGACCACAAGATTGCCGGCGAGTGGAATCCTTAACAAGGTTGCATCCACACGCAGACGACCAGCTTCAGTTCGTGACCAGAGAAACAGGACGACCGCGCCGCCAAGGAAGAGCGGGCCAAACCATAAAACATTAGACGAAAGCCATTTCGAAAGACCCAAAACGATTTGTGTCACCGTCGGAAGTTCGGTACCAAATCCAGCGAACAGATCCGACATCCTCGGCACTACATATACAGTCAGAAAAGTCACCATGCAGCCCGAGGCGAATAAGAGGAAGAGCGGATACGCGAGCGCGCCGCGAATTTTGCGTCGCAAGCCTACGTTGCGTCGCATGTAGCTGACGTAACGAAGCAAAACCTCATCCAACGCCCCTGAACGTTCGCCGGCGAGAATTGAAGCTGTGTAGATTCGCGGGAAGATACTTCCCTGCGAGGCAAACGCCTGGGAAAGCGCCGCGCCGCCGCGGATTTGATCCTCAACGTCTCCAAGCACCGCTCGCAAACGTGCCGACGCGGCGCGCTTACGCAACATCGAAATGGCTTGCAGAATTGGAATACCGGCGCGCACCAGGGCGGCCAGTTGCTGGTTGAAAAGCAGGAAGTCGTTAGCTTTTACTTTTGGTTGACCACCACGTCCGCCAAATCGTGTTAGAGCGGTGACTCCGGTCGTTTTTGGCGGCGCCACATTGAAGACACGGAAGCCTTCACGCTCCAGTCGCGCGCGCGCTTCGTTCACGCCCGGCGCTTCCACCGTCCGCGTTACAACCTCGCCCGCGGGCGTTCCCAATCGGCAAATAAACTCGGCCATTACTAGATTATTCCTGCGATCAGAGTAGCGCGAAAGTATAGCATGCAGGCCCGCGCAGCAGCCTTCGCTCAGGCTACAGGTTCTAGTACACGATTAAACGCCGGGAAAGTTCCCGCCGCCCGAGACACGGAAGACAGTACCGTTCAAGCGATTTGCGGGGACCGCGGGCGTCCCGCCCGCAAACGCGCCGACGGCGCGCAGTCTTTCGCAAGTTGCTCCGAATACATTTTCGCGCTTCGCGCTCATTGCGGGCGAGACGCCCGGGGTCCCGGCAAGTCACGCACTTCTTACTCTCGACTGCCTTCCGCCTTCTGCCTTCTGCGCTTCCGCTTTCTGTTTCTTCCTTTCCTCTTTACCGCTTCTGCGATCCGTCCTACAATGAATCGCAGCCATTCAGAGATTGGACTGGAAGTAGCAAACGGCAGTTTCCCCACGTCGACGATCCCCAGCTAGAATTACGAATAATTCAGGTCTTCGGACATCACTGCTTCTCCATCCGGCATCTGTATTTGCAGTCCTATTTCTGATCTGCAAACATCAAGCGGCTTTCGGTCAGTAACGCTTGCGAGGAACGCGAGGCTCACATGTACCTAGCTTCTGGACGCGCTTTTACTAACGCCACCATCTCCTGTCTGGTTACTCTGGTTTTCATTTTCAATTCCCCGGTGGGGCGAACGCAGGACAAGGGCGCGCCAAAAACTACCACCGCAACCCCTTCAACCGAACACATTATCGAACCAATCGCGCAGCCGACTCCTCCCCAAACCGAGGCCTCGCCTTCGAGTTCGCAGAAACCCCCCAGCGACTTCGGCCAGGGTCCGGTTATCACGAATACGGATCTGATTACCGTTACCGTTACCGTTACGGACACCTATGGACGCTATGTTTCAGGCTTGGGCAAGGGCGCCTTTACGATACTCGATGAGAAAAAGCCTCAGGAGATAACTTACTTTAGTGACGACGACTCACCCGTTTCAGTGGGCGTGATCTTCGACGTCTCCGGGTCGATGGGCGGTGACAAAATCAAACGCGCGCGCGACGCTCTGTCGAAGTTTATTCAGACCAGTCATAACATGGATGAATATTTTCTGATCGCCTTCAATTCCAGAGCGCAGTTGCTGCTCGACAAAACTCGCGACGGAAATCAGGTCCTCGACAAGCTCACTTTCGTACAAACCCGAAACAATACTGCGTTGTATGACGCCTGTTATCTCGGCGTAGAGAAAGTCCAGCGCGGCGCTCACCCCAAACGCGCTTTGTTGTTGATTAGTGACGGGCAAGACAATAACTCTCGCTATACCTTTGGTGAGCTGCGCCGGCTGCTAAAGGAATCGGATGTAACGCTCTATGGCATTGGCATTCTGAGCGGCAGCGACGCCGGCAGCTCAATGGGCATGGAAGGTCAGGGCATTCTGGACGAACTCGCAAGCGTGTCGGGGGGCAAGGCGTTTTTCCCCCGGAGTAACGCTGAGATGGACGATATCTTCGAACAGATTGCGCTGGAGCTGCGCCACCAGTATTCGATTGGTTATAAGCCGGTGAATTTCACCAACGACGGCCGCTGGCACAAGATCAAGGTGAGGGTAACCCCGCCGCGCGGTTTGCCCCGTCTGTTCGTTCGTTCCAAAGAAGGCTATTACGCAGTCCCCAGCTCGCGCTGATCTCCTGGTTCAAAAATGCCGAGAGGCGGGGGCCGGGGCGACCCGGTCCCTTTTCCGCGTCAGCTTCGCACCGCGGCAACGCATTAACTCTCCTGAACATCTTTCACAGCGTCGCCAATTTGCGGCAGGGCTGTTCGCAAGCGAACCCGTGACGGGTTAAACTTGTTGGCATTGGACTCTGGCGAGTATCGAGTATCGTTTATCAATGGGGGATTGGATGGGAATTTGGATTAGCGGCTTAAAAAGACGAAGAATCGCATTGACGCTGGCGTTGGTTTTCGCCGTGTTTTCCCTGGTTTGTTCCGGTCCGGGAGTAGCGGCCAAAACCCAGAATTCACGACCCCGCAGCGTGGTCGTAGTTCCGACGCCGACTCCAACTCCGGTCTCGCGCCCAACTCAGCCCCTCAATCAGCCTACGACGACAAGATCAGCGGCGACACCGACTCCAACGCCCCGTTCCACGCCTCCGCCAAGAGCCGAGCCAACTCCAATTGATCGCATCACGCCACAGCTCGGTGAACCGCCGCCGCCCCCCGTGCTAAAGCCCAAGCCAACGCCGACGCCTCCGGAAGAATTTGGTGAAGAGGATGTAGTTAAAGTAAACACCGAGTTGGTTACTTTGAATGTGCGCGTCATAGATCGAAATAATCGCCCTATCGACAATGTGCGGCAAAATGATTTTCACGTTTTCGAGGACGGTGTGCCGCAGCCGATCGAGGCGTTCTCCCGTGAAGAAGTGCCGATTAGTTATGGGCTGGCGGTTGATACTTCGGGTTCGCTGCGCTCGCAGTTACAGGCCGTAATCGACGCCGGCAAAACTATCGTCAATAGCAACAAGCAGGGCGACGAAACTTTTCTGGTTCGCTTTATCAGCAGCGACAACATAGAAACTGTCCAGGACTTCACTCCCAGCAAAGACTTGCTCATGGACGGGCTTGACGAGCTTTATATTCAGGGAGGCCAGACCGCGATAATCGATGCTGTTTACCTCACCGCTGAGCACGTCGCCGAGTATAAAAAGGGGGATGACAACGATCGGCGGCGGCGCGCTTTGATCGTAATCACTGACGGTGAAGACCGCTCGAGCTTTTATTCTCAGGAAAAGCTTTTCGCACGGTTGCGCGAAGAAGATGTGCAGATTTATGTGATTGGCTTTGTCAGAGAGCTTGATAAAGACAGCGGTCTCATTCGTAAGAGTCCCCGCGAGAAGGCCGTCAACCTCATTAACAAACTGGCGAGTGAAACCGGTGGACGCGCATTCCTGCCGGAGTCTCCATCCGAGTTACCGAAAATCGCCGATGAAATTGTGCGCGATCTGCGCACGCAGTATGTCGTCTCTTATAACCCCACCAACAAATCGCGCGACGGTTCTTTTCGTTCGATCAAGGTTGTGGTTGACGACGGCGCCCGCGACAAACACATCGCTCTAACCCGTAACGGACGCACAGCTCCGAAAGGCGAACCGCCGGCAGTGAAGCTTCCGTCTACCCGCACTAAACCCGCAGTCGGGACGAATAAGACGCCTTAAGTAAGTTTGATTTATTGACACTTTCGACGGGTAGCACCGGCATGAGTTTAGCCCGCCGTTTCAAGGTCTCTTTTGGAATCTGTGTAATCTGCGTAGTCTGCGGATAAAGTTTCCTAGCCGCTCTTTCCTGGCGTGCGCAAGTCTTTGACAAGTTCAACTAGTTGGCCAATCTGAGCCTCCCGGCCCTGGCTCTTGCGCATTAATTCTTCCAGCATCAACTCACTCTTAAGGTTCACTTTAAAATCCTGTTCAGCCGCCAGGCGATCTTTTTCGGCGGCCCTATTCTGCGACATCATGATGATTGGCGCTTGCAAGGCTGCTGTCATGGAGAGCATGAGATTCAGCAGAATGTAAGGGTAGGGATCATACTGCGCGCCATTCTCGCCATGCCCGTAGTGAACCAGTATGAACGTGTTGAGTCCCATCCAGGCCACCAGGAAACTTACATAGATAATGATAAAGGTCCACGAACCGCCGAATGAAGCCACCCGATCCGCGACCCGCTGTCCGATCGTCGAGCGCGCTTCCATCTCCACGTTTATGTTGCGGGTGGCGCGTTGCGAAACAAGCATGTTGGTTTGGCGCATGCGAGCGCCAATTTCGCAAATCACGTCAATGGCCACATCGGGGTGTTTCATTAGAAACGCCTGAAAGTCGTCACTGCTTAAACGGTGCAGAGTGGTTTCCCCGATGGCAGTTGCATTGGTCGAACGCGGTCCGCGGTCCAGCACGGCCAGTTCTCCAAAAAACTCGCCCGGGCCCAATTCTTTCAGGGTCACCGGCTCGACATCTTCATCCAACACCCAAATACGCACTGAGCCGGTCTCTACCACATACAAGGCGTCGCCTTTGTCCTGTTCATTGAAGATTGTTTCGTCGGCGTCGAACTTTACCTGATCAACTTCCGCTGCCAACTGCTCAAGTTCCTCAGGCGTTAAGCGCTGGAAAAGTGGGATGCGGGACAAGCTATCGGCTTCATCGCTCGGGATTATGTCAACTGACATGGCGGCAATCTCCTATGCTGCTATGAATGCTTTATGGTTTGAAACTTGTCTTAGCTGCTTATCCGGGTCAATTCTTCCTCGCTAAGGCCGAAGGGATCGGTTGGTGGTTCGTCTTTGCTCGTACGTTCGACCACCGCAACTAGCTCCAGCAGCGGGCCACCCAGCAATTCATCGCTGGAATTGATCTCAATACATGACGGCGAATCAAACGGAGTCATGAAGAGATACCGCGGTGTCTTAGCTTCGCTGGACGACTCGGCCGGGCCCAGGATCAGCAAGTTGTTTTTCCAGCGCGCGTAACGGTGGGCTGAACCAAGCCTGCGCTCCCAGTGCAACTCGCCTTTTTCAGTTAGGGAGATCAATTGTCGCAGCAGGTTGGACAGACGATCGTTGGTTCCTTGATCGCGGGGCATCACGGTCTCCTTGTCGAGTCTTGAACATTTCGGCTTCGAAGGGCTGAGGTTATCACCTCTGGAAATAAATGGGAATATACGCCCTTTACCCGAAGGGCGAGAGGCAGGCGGGGTGCGGGTTTCCCACCCCGCCCCTCCCCCCTTGCGGGGAGCGGCAAAAGGATTTTGTCAGGTCCCAGGTAGTTTGACGCGCCACTAACAAAAACCTAGCATACTCGTGCAGTGCTTTCGGTTTCATATCTTCTTTTGGTTATTCTGCTGGTCCTGACGAACGGCTTTTTTGTTGCCGCCGAATTCGCACTGGTTGGTGTACGTCACTCGCGAGTGGCTTCGCTCGCACAGGACGGAAATCCCCGCGCCAAGCTGCTGCTCGAGTTAATCGATAGCCTCAACGCTTACATTTCAGCCACACAGCTCGGTATTACGATAGCTTCTCTGGCGCTCGGCTGGATTGGCGAGCCGGTCTTTGCGCATTTGCTCGAAGCTCCGCTCAAGGGCAGAGTATCTGACGCCGTACTCGATACGATCGCCTTCGCCCTCGCTTTTACGCTGATTACCTTCCTGCATATCGTGCTGGGCGAACTCGCTCCAAAAACGCTGGCGTTGGAGCGCACAGAAAAAATAGCCCTGGTAGTTGCCCGCCCGCTTCATATCTTTTACAGATTTTTCCGCTGGCCCATACGCCTGCTCGATTGGGCAGGCACGCGCACCGTCAGATTATTCGGATTACATCCTTCGGGCGAGCACACCTCGATCTACAGTGAAGAAGAAATCCGCCAGGTCATCAACGCCTCCCGCGAAGGCGGACATCTGGGGGCGGATCAGCAAAAACTGATTAACCGTGTCTTTGATTTCAGGGAGACTGAAGTACGCGAAGCGATGATCCCGAGGATAGCAGTTTCAGCCTTGCCACTATCGGCAACTCTGGAAGAAACGAAAAGTGCCTTTCGCACAACCGGATACTCGCGCCTTCCCGTTTATCGTGAACGTCTCGACGAAGTGGTAGGCATAGTCATTCGTAGAGACATAGAACCATTCCTCGAGGATCCCAAACTACCATTTGCTTTGCAAACATTAATGCATCCACCGGTGTTCATCCCTGACTCGGCGCGGTTAGGTGCAGTGTTGAAACAGATGCAGGCAAGCAGAACCCACCTGGCGTGCGTCGTTGATGAACACGGGGGCCTCGAAGGAATTATTACGCTCGAAGATCTACTGGAAGAGATCGTTGGCGAGATCGATGACGAGTTTGACGAAGAAGTAAGGGAACCGATCGTAAAGGAAGGCGATTCCTATGTCCTCAGCGGCCGGTTGGTTGTCCGCGATGCGAATCGTGTTCTTCATCTGCAGCTGCCGGAGCATGAAGGATTCAATACGATTGCCGGGTTCCTGATGGCCCAGGCTGGCCGGCTTCCAAACGAGGGTGACGCCGTCAACTACAACGGAAGCACATTCTTAATCGAACGTCTGGAAGGCCGCCGCATCCGCCGAGTTCGTCTTACTCCGCACATTTCGAATGCGCCCACATCCGCCAGGACCAATCAAAATCACGACGTCTCCGGCGCAGTCATCTGTTTCCTCACCGGTTCAGTCTGGCTCGTTTGAATTACGATCCTGCCGGGTGGTGGTGCTTGCTGTGTTTCACGTTGTGACGCGCATCAGCCTCTTCGATTGAATGACTTTGAGTCAGTTCAATATCTTTCCTGGCCATTTCTACCAGACGCTTATAGTGCTTGTGAAGGGTCTTGATTTCATCCTCGGTCAGGTCCTCCACGTCGATCAACCGGTTGCTGGCGCCTTCAAGCGCCGCCACAATTTCGTTCAACTTGAGGTGGATGGCCAGCGCATCCTTGTTTTGACTTCGCTGTATCAGGAAAACCATCAGGAAGGTAACGACAGTTGTTCCGGTATTGATTACTAACTGCCAGGTATCCGAAAAGTTGAACAACGGTCCACTAAATAGCCAGACAACAATCACCAACAAAGCGAGAATAAAAGCAGTCGATGTTCCCGTCGCTTCAGTAGCCGTACGCGAGAAGCGCTCCAGCACTTGGCTGAGTCCATTTCTTTTCTTGCGCGCCATACTCACCTCCTTACCCTATCGGTCGATTGAGATTCCCAATTGAATTCCAGCTCGCGGACTGGCGGCATACTTACCACCAACGACACCGAAGTCGAACGAGAGGTAATTCTTTATTTGATAGTTGCCGCCAAAGAGCGTCTGTAATTGTCCTTTGCCCAACCCCTGATTTCCTGCCAGGGCGCCGGTTAGTTCAACGCCCAGTTGGAGTTTTGGACTGAGTTGCTTGACTATCGAGGCGCCACCCGTGAACACAGTACCTCGCGTTTTTATTCCTACAACTCCCGTAGTTTCGTTGCCGGAAAACAGAATGCCACCATTCAAACGCAACCTGGTTTTCCTCGTAAGGGATTTCTGAAGAATCCCATTCATGTAAAAGTCTGCCAGACCTGAGCCAAGTTGGCGTTTGGTGTCGCCGGTTGGTAGTTCAAGATTGAAGGCAATTGCCAGCGCCGGCGCTCGCGAATTCTCTCGTTCTTTCAGAAAGTTGTATTTGAGGGAGAGGTTGGTGTCGCCAAGACCTGACACGGTCCGGGGATTATTGCCGGGCGCGTTCCGGATGGTTAGCAGCGGCGACTCAATGCCGATCTCAAGCCGGTCGAAGAGTCCGTAGTCAAGTTCAAAGTCTGCGGTATTTTGCTTGACGCTGGGGAAAGCCTCACGTTGCAGCCAATCGAATTCGTTACTGAACTCAAAGTGGAAGTGACCCTTTGGGGTCGTGTCTGTGTTGTCAGTGACGAAGGGTTGTTGAGCCCTTGCAGTTGAAGCGACTACGACGAATAACAACGCAAACATCAACTTTCGGAAGATTGGCATTGGGCAGGTCACTGACCAAACTAGGTTGTCTTTAGTAGATCCATTGTTACGTTCCGGGCAAGGCTTGCAACGATGCGCTTAAGTGAGAACGATCAGCCAATGAATGCAGCAGCGGGCCCTCGAGCGAAAACTCCACAACGCTAACTGAGCCCACCGGACAACCAAGGCGATAACGGAAGCGCCCGACATCGATCCCCAGCAGGCTGCAAAGAATGATTCTTATAGTCGCCTTGTGAGAAACGATCAGGATATTGCCATCCGTAAACTGGCTCTTGATTTCGTCAATCACGCGGAGGCTGCGCGTTGCTACTGTTATCGCCAGCTCGCCGGCGGTTGGCGCATGCCAGGCCGGATCGGCAAGCCAACTAACGTAGTCGTCGTGATATTCCCGATCGACGTTTTCTCTGGTCTGTCCTTCCCATTTGCCATAAGCGATCTCATTTAGATCCGCCCGCGTCTGATTACTAATCCCCAGCGCGTCGCAGAGGGGCAGGGCCGTGTCGACAGCTCGCCGCAGAGCGCTTGAGTAAACCGCGAGCCAGGGCTTGGCGCGATAGGCCGCGGCAAACGCCTGGGCCATCTGCAAGCCGTCGGGAGTTAATTCGGGATTAAGACCTGACCCACAGAAGACATCATCGCGACTGCGGGCAGTTTGGCCATGACGAAGGAAATAGAGAGTCAGGCTCATTTTGACGGAGGTTTAGCGAGTATCAACTCGCAGCTGAGATTGTTACTTCGGGCGAACTGAACCGCTGATTTTCTTCTTCGTGGTTTGGCCGGTTTGCAGTATGGGCAAGCCCAGATCGACATCGCCATGCGGCTGCGGGATCACGTGAGTAGCAACAACCTGACCTACCTTCCGGCCCGCTGCGGCTCCAGCGTCGACGGCAGCGCGAACGGCTGCGACATCACCTCTCACGATCGCCGTGACTAATCCGGCGTCAATCTTTTCCCAGCCGACGAGGCGAACGTTCGCAGCTTTGACCATCGCGTCCGCCGCTTCGATCATCGCCACCAGCCCCATGCATTCAACCATGCCGAGTGCTTCTGCCATAGACGCTCCTTACGCTCTTGAATAGGTGAAACTTAAGCCCTGGCCTGCAATTTGTCCAGAGTCTTCAACGAGTCACTACCGCATCGCGCCACTAATTCCACTAGTCATGACCTTCTAATGCCTTTCCTGGCTACGATACTTACAGAAGACGCACATAAACGTCTTTGGTTCAGCCGTCATTTTGCACTCCAAAAACATCCTGGCGAAACCGCGGCCAGGCATCGTAAAGATAAAGTGTGAAGGGAATCCACCAGATAAGATCGTTCGTGAGCGACAGGATGATAGTCGACGGCGGCCAGGTGCCGCTCCAGATCAGCTGCAAGAGTCCGATTGGCCCAAGAACTTTTCCCGTCAACCCGACAGCTGCCAGTAACCAACCACGTTCGGGAACACGTGCCACTTCGAAATAAATGATCCCGTAAAGTCCCACTACCATTCCCAGACACGCGAAAATTTGCGGATGGTTCTGCAGCGGCAAGCCGGAATAGCGAAACAGCCACTGCGGATCCCAAACTGAATAGAGACCCCAGGCGATGTTGTAGATGCCAGCTGAGAGAAAAACGAAGCGATGAAACTTTCGACGGGGTAAGAGGTTGACCGAGTTCATCAGTTATTCCATCTCTGAATATCTTTCACGGTAGCAAGTAATCAGGCAAGTCACAAAATCTCAGGGTAAGGAAGGCGGGCTTGCCCCCGCTCTTTGGATTTGCTTGCCCCAACGGGGCATCTGAGAACTTATCGTAGTCGTCAGCGGGAATTCCGACTCTTAAGGCAAAGCCAAAGAGCGGGGGCAAGCCCGCCTTCCTCACCACGAGGTTCTGTACGTTCTTCAATTTCTTGCTGGGTTGAGGGCTGCTTTCGACACTTGCAGACTGAGGCTCAATAGCTTCAGTTCCTGAGTGAATGGATCGGCGCCGGAATGCGACCGCCACGCCGTATGAAGCCGGCAGAAGAAAACGCGTTCACAGCCATGATCGGGGCGCTGCCGAGCAACCCGCCAAACTCAACCAGTTCGCCAACCTCGCGGCCGGGAACCGGAATAATTCGCACTGCTGTTGTCTTGTTATTCATTACTCCGATCGCCATTTCGTCGGCAATGATTGCGGAGATCGTCTCAGCCGAAGTTGAGCCGGGCACGGCCACCATGTCGATGCCGACGGAACAAACACTGGTCCAGGCTTCGAGTTTGTCGAGCGAGAGCGCGCCGAGTTGTGCGGCCTCGATCATTCCGGCGTCTTCAGAAACCGGAATGAAGGCGCCGCTCATACCGCCGACGGATCCGCTCGCCATTGCTCCGCCCTTCTTCACGGCGTCAGTGAGTAAGGCAAGCGCCGCAGTCGTGCCATGTGTTCCCGCTCTCTCAAAACCCATCGCCTCGATGATGTTGGCCACGGAATCACCGGGCACGGGAGTCGGGGCAAGTGACAAATCGATTATGCCGAAAGGAATTCCCAGCCGGCGTGCAGCTTCCCTGCCCACCAATTCGCCCGCGCGTGAAAGTTTGAACGAAAGCTTTTTGATGATTTCGGCTAACTCCTGCAGCGGAAGGTCAGGCGCGGCGTGTCTGACGGCGTAGTTAACAACTCCCGGTCCGGAGACGCCGACATTGATCACCGCTTCGGGTTCGCCAACGCCATGAAAAGCGCCGGCCATGAAGGGATTGTCTTCAACCGAATTCGCAAAGCAAACGAACTTAGCGCAAGCGATGCCGCCCTCACTGCTGGTGCGTTCGGCGGCTTCCTTGATGATGATTCCCACCTGCCGCACCGCGTCCATGTTTATGCCGGCACGGGTGGTCGCGACATTGACGGATGAGCACAAACGTTTCGTAACCGAGAGCGCTTCCGGAATGGAATTCAAAAACTCGCGCTCGGAATCGGTGGCCCCCTTGTGCACCAACGCGGAATAACCGCCAATAAAATCCACGCCGACTGCGCCCGCAACCTCGTCGATCGCGCGCGCCAGTTCCACCGGATCACCGCCGGCGCTCTCGGTAATCATCGAGACGGGCGTTATCGCGATTCTCTTGTTGGCAATACGTATCCCAAATTCGTCACCTATCGTATCGACCGTTTGTACCAGACCATCAGCGAAGCGGTGAATTTTTTCGACGGCGCGTTCGGCGGTGCGCGTAATAGTTTCCCCGGCGCAGTCACGCAAACTAAGCCCCAGCGTTACTGTGCGAACGTCAAGGTGTTCCATTTCCGTCATGGCGACGGTTTGGAGGATTTCTGCTTGCGAGTACTCCATGAAAAGTTTCGAGTTCCGGGTTTCAAGTTTCAAGTTCAAGACACGGAGTTTAGCGTTTACAGAACCCGCTTGTGATTACCGCGAACTTGAAACTTGGAACTTGAAACCGCCTAAGCAATCAACTTGTTCAGCAACACAATGACGAGAAAGAGCACAAAGACGAAGACCGCAACCAACAGGAAGCGCAAGCCGGGATCGTTTCCAGCTTCGTCCAAAACCACGCTGGAAACTTCACGCACCTTCTGGACGCGATGAATTACGTCGCCTTCAACGTCACGGGCAAGTGTGGTAGCCCGCTGGATTCTTGCTCCCACTGCGCCACGCACACCCGGGCTGACCGGAGCTTTCGTCGTTTTTTCCGGTCTCTCAATCACCATCGTGTCAGACATGGATCGCGACTCATCCGGAACCTTAGGTACGTCTTCAGGTCTCGGAATTGCGATTGTGTCGGACATCGATAGCGGCGGCGACTCGCCTTTTTTGCTTTCCAGAGGAGCGGTTGTTTTGGAAGTGGTTTCCGGCTCCGCAGCCGTTTGCTTTTGTCGTGGAGGTTGCGGGTTACCGCATTGCGGGCAAAAGAGCGCTACCTCGCGAATTGATGCGCCGCAGGTGGGACAGCGTCGAGCAATTTCTGGTTCACTCATAGGAATTTCGGATTGCGAATTTCGAACTTCGAATTTGAAAAATGGTTATCAGTTCAAACAAAGAGCAAAGTCCGGAAGCACAAAATCCGCAATCCGAAATTCGCAATCCGAAATTTAGATCCTGTGCATCGCGTTGAAAAGATCTTCTCGCTGCGCATAGATACGGACGCCAAGTTTTTCACCTTCGCTGCGCAGGCGCTCCTTCAGGTCAGAAGCACTCTCCCGCGCGCGGGCGCTGTTAGCGATGATAACCATAGCAAACTTTCCCTGCACCACGGTCTGGTTGATATCAACAATGCTGCAGCCGGCTTCCGCCAGTATTTGAGCAACTCCAGCAACAATACCAGGATGGTCGACGCCAAACACCGAAATGATCATTCGGTCAGCAGCCCCTTCAGTAGACTGGGAAGCAGTGCTGCTGCTTGAGGGAAAAGATTGCAGAGAGGAGGAAGACGATCCGTTCGCGCGCAGAAATGGCTCAACTTCGCGGTAAACCTCCGTGACCAGCTGTTCGACGGTTTGCTCATCGGCAGCTGGGCCGAGGCGGCCATAGACGGCTTGGGTGAGCCGGTAGATCAAATCTTCGTTTCCCATATAATAAAAGTGATAAGTACTGAGTGAAGAACGACGGGTCTTTGACAGTTACTCAGTACTCATCACCAAGTACTCATCACCGGTTTTCAACGCCTTCCATTATCCCTGGCCAACTTTACCGCGGCCTCGCGCATTTCTTCTGAAGCCGTGTCTGTGATGTCTACGCGATCAACAATCCCGACGACCGCAGCTTCAATTGCCATTTCCTGATTGCCCATCGCGGTGCGCGCCGCTTTGCCAAAGGCACAAATCACCATCTCTCCAGTACCGGCGCCAAGTCGGTCGGCTACTATGACGATGTTTCGGGTTGGATCTTTTTCCAGATCGTAGGGGTGTACCACCAGAAAGCGAATGCCTTCAAGGTCGGGAGTCTTCTTGGTAGACCAAACTGTGCCGACGACTTTTCCTAAAAACATTTGAGTTTCAAGTTCCAAGTTCCAAGTCTCAAGTTCGAAGCTTTGAGTTTCAAGTTTGAGTTTCGAATTAACGGCTGACCCTCGAACGGTCAACTTAAACTTGGAACTTGAAACTTGGAACTTGAAACTAGCCCTTCGCGAAGATCTCCGCCGGTTCGCCGATGTCGCGGGCTGCAGGAGTGATAATGGTCTTCGCGTTAATATAGATCTTCTCGCCTTTTTGAATAGCACGTCTGACGTCGTCTTCACTCACGAAATCGACCGTCTTATACCCGTTAGTGGAATGGCTGACACCGCCGGAGGATGAGGCGCGCGAAGAATCTGCGCCTGCGGATCGCCCACCATTACCGGACGACCTTGATTCTTCTTGCTGGCGCCGGCTCTCGCCTGGTCCTGAATACATGCTGCCGGCTTCTACTTCCACCTCGCTTGTCGAGGCTGCCGGTTGCTGTCGTGGCTGCCTTGCTTCGCTTGTGGGCTGCTCTGGTGGGCGCCCCGCCAGAAACCTATCGACTATTGCTGCGATATCTTCACGGTTGATCTTGCCCGCATTCGCTCCAGTCACTGCTTGCGGTTGAATTGGCGCCGCAGCATAGGCCGGCGCCGGCGCGGGAGTAGTGACCGCTGAAGCTGAAACTGCCGGCCGCTTACTCTTCACTGGTCTTACTTCAAAAGCGACTCGCTTGATATCAAGCAGATGTAGTGGCGAAACATTGTCCGAAGTTACGTTGCCGCCCCAGGAACCGCAGCCCAGGGTCATCGATGGCGGCAGCGCCGTCGAGAAACCAATCGCCCCGTGAGTTGTAGGAGTGTTCACTGTGATACGTGAAGCCGGCATCTCGCTGCCGAAGCGCACCGCGGCTTCGCGCGAACGAGTATGCACACCCGCGGTGTGGCCCATGCCACCATAGCGCAGGATTTCATAGCAACGCTCGGCGCCGCGTGTTAAGCCGTCGACGACGTAGAACGCCAGGATGGGCGACAGCTTTTCCATCGACAACGGAAATTCGCGGCCCACACCCCCGACATCCACCATCAAGCAACGCGTACCGGAAGGGACGTTAAGTCCGGCCAGCTTGGCAATAACTTCAACAGACTTCCCGACAATCCCAGGGTTTAAAGAGCGTTGCGGAGTTGCCACTACTTTGGCCAGTTGGTCGGCTTCAGCGGCCGAAAGAAAATGTCCGCCCTGCGCCTTAAACTGTTCCCTTACTGCTTTCTCAACAGGAGCGTCACAAACTACAGCTTGTTCAGAAGCGCAGATGGTTCCGTTGTCGAAAGTTTTTCCAGTCAAAATGTCCTGCACCGCTTTGGGAACATCGGCAGTTCTCTCGATGAAAACAGGAACGTTCCCAGGGCCCACCCCAAACGCAGGTTTTCCCGATGAATATGCCGCACGAACCAGCCCAATGCCGCCAGTGGCCAGGATGACGGCGGTTTGCTTGTGCTTCATCAAGGCTTCGGTGCCTTCGATGGTCGCCGTGGTCATACAGGCAAGCGCGTCGGCCGGCAAACCTTCTTTGATGGCCGCTTCGCGCATCACTCGTACCGTTTCATTAATACAACGAGCAGCGGAAGGGTGCGGTGAAAGCACAATTGCGTTTCTTGATTTGATCGCGATCAAAACTTTGAAGATCGCCGTGGAGGTTGGATTGGTGGAAGGGATGATGCCGGCAACAACGCCCCTCGGGCTCGCAATTTCTACAACATCTTTTGACTCTGAAACGACGCCGACGGTACGCAAACCACGAAAGTAGTTCCAAACATCTTCTGCAGCAAAACGGTTCTTTTCTCGCTTATCATCCGGGACTCCGAAGCCGGTCTCTTCCACCGCCATGGCGCCGAGGCGGGCGGCTTCGCGAAGGGCGGCTCTGGACATAGCCTCGCAGATTCGATCGATCTTTGCCTGGTCATACTTAACGATCTCAGCCTGCGCCTTAAAAGCGCCTTCAACCAGGTCCCGCGCCTGCTGTACTGATATCAGGTCCTTATCTGCGGACATGACGAACCTCCGTATCGGTGGTCAGTGATCAGTAGCCAGTGGCCTGCTGTATTCACGCTCCTGGCTACTGACCACTGGCCACTGATCACTGCTCTACCGCGCCTTTTCCTTACTTCCCTCACGCGAGCCCTGAAGCGATCGTCCCTGGTCGCCTTCTCCCAACTGGCCGCGAGCGCCACCACCAAGGGCCCGTTCGTCCGGACTTAAGCCTGTTCGTCCGTCGACTGGTAAGACGCGCTCGACTTCAGCATGTGGGCGGGGAATTACGTGCACACTGATCAGTTCGCCGACTCTTCGCGCGGCTGCAGCGCCGGCGTCAGTAGCTGCTTTCACCGCGCCAACGTCGCCGCGAACAAATATCGTCACGTAGCCGGCGCCGATATACTCTTTTCCTAAAAGGGTAACGTTCGCAGCTTTGACCATTGCGTCGGCGGCTTCAACGGCTCCGACGAAGCCTTTGGTCTCTACCATTCCGAGTGCTTCTAAGGGCATCTCATGTAACCTCACTTTTTATTGTTGTAGAAATTAAAGTCGACGTTCGATTGCTGGCGCAAACCTATCACCGTGGGCGCGAAGAATCAAGAGAGGTACGCGGTTGGACTTAACCAATAAAGGTTAGATAGGCAGTTTTTGTTCGAGAGAACAGTAGAAAGGGCATGGCCGCCTAATGAATTAGCAATGCCCTTCCTCAGCTGTGCCACCTTTTCATCAGCTACGGCAGTGTGACGCAGTGATATCGTGACACTGGATGACTAGCCGTTGCTCCGATTACTATCCGCAAAACAGCTTGATGCCAGAGTTTTGATCTGCATCGGGGGCTCGAAAAATCACAACTACTGAAATGTTGTTCGTACTGAACCTTTGGAACCCTATGGCGTCGGGCTTGGCTTCGCGGCCGGCGTTGGCGATTGCATGATCGCAACGATCGACACCGCGGCAAGTCGCCATTGACCCTTCTGCTTGGCAAACACTCGCATATAGGTGTACGGCCCGCTTATGTCTGTGCCATTGGCGAACTTACCCTTCACCAGTGCCTTGCCGGTCAGTACCGCCGTGTCACCGTCCACCCGCACCATCACGTTCTCCGTTTGGATCGATTCCAGGTTGGGGCCATCCGCAGCTGCGCCCTTCTCTTGAACGCCCCCACCAGGGTTCACGAAAACATAGTGGTCTGATGCCACTCGTTCAAACACCGCCTTATCCTTGCTCACGGCCGCGTCCATCAGCTCGCGATCCAGCTTGATGAGCGCCTGCTCGACCGCGCCGCTTTGCTGACCGGCGGCAACTGGTTTTGTTTGTGCGCCCGGCTCTGTCTGGCCATAGACGAATAAGGGAACCGCAGCTGTGAACACTGCGAGTAAGAAAAACCTTCTCATAGGTCACCTCCTTCGTAGATGAATTGTGTAACTGATTTCGGTGTGGGGGATTAATAGGCGGTCGCATTTCTATACCAATCACCGAGGTGAGTCAATCGTTCCGGTCCTTAGTTGGTGATTAGGTTGGACAGTAAAAGTTTGACAGTGTTTAGCAACGCAAGATATATTCCTCTAAACAATTAGGTGTCTTAACCGTGCGGGCTAAACCGCCTCCGATTCCAGCAAACTAGGTTGCAGTCTACTTCTAACTGGTGTCCAACGAGGCTCACATCCACCGAAGCATTAAGCAGAAGGCTGAAGCGGATTGGTGATGGAAGCTAATATCGGTGAACAGTTGCGACTGGCACGCGAAGGCCGCGGCATTCCGCTACGCGAGATTTCCGACCAGACGCGAATCTCGATGCATTACCTCGAGGCGATAGAATCGAATGACTACAAGCGATTGCCGGGCGGGATTTTCAATCGCAGCTTTGTAAAAGCCTATGCCCGCTACGTCGGCTACGACGAGAAAGAGGCGATTGAAGGCTATACGCGTTACATGCGCGATTCGGGTAACCCGGGAGAAGAAGTTTCTACCACGCCTTATCATTCGAAGGTTTATACCGATGCACCCGCCACGCGGTCGCCGGTTCTGACTGTGGTGCTGGCAATTGTGATTCTGGCAATTCTAACCGCGTTAGCCCTGGGCCTGGTCCACTGGGTACAGCGACGGTCTGCATATTTGCAACATGAAACGCCGCTCAACGCGAGTTTACTAAGCGTTCGCGCCTTTCCAGCATACGCCGCTGCTGTTCTGGATATTCGGAAAACTGATTACGAACTGTTCCTGCAATAAGTGTTGGCCGGTGGAGGTGCCTGCGGGCACAGTGAACAAGCGTGCGTGCGCTTGCCAGGAGTATCGCCAAAGCTCACCGGCTATAGAAACTACTTCAAAACTGCCCGCTCGGTTAGCGGGCAGTTTTGTTTTTACCGATAAGGTTCTGGTAGCGTTGTTCGCACAGTTCCTGTTTGTTCAGGCAACTATGATCGAATTTATCTTTTCATAACGCATTCTTAAGGAGTCAATTACCCACATGATCTCAGCTGAAATACCCGAGGGCCTAACTTTCGATGACGTCCTCCTAATCCCGGCCCGCTCTGATGTTCTGCCAAATGAAACCGACACCTCCACGCAATTCACCAGGAACATCCGACTTCATATTCCTCTGTGTTCCTCCGCGATGGACACGGTTACTGAAGCAGCACTGGCAATTGCGCTGGCTCAACAAGGCGGTATCGGGGTTATCCATAAAAATCTCAGTGTCGAGCGGCAGGCGGAAGAGGTGGATAAGGTCAAGCGTTCAGAGTCAGGAATGATTGTCGACCCGATCACCATTCTTCCTACCAAGCCGGTGCGGGAAGCTCTCCAGATCATGGAGCGGTTTCACATCAGCGGTGTGCCGGTAGTAGACGAAGATGGCCACCTCGTCGGCATTATTACCAATCGCGATCTGCGATTTGAGACGCGCTTCGAGATCCCTGTATCGGAAGTCATGACGAAGCAACCCTTGGTCACCGTTCCGGTTGGCACTACGCTCGAGCAGGCCAAGGCTGTGCTGCAAAAGCATCGAATTGAAAAACTTCTCGTGGTCGATGGTGATAAGCGCATCAAGGGCCTGATCACTGTTAAGGACATTCAAAAGGCAATCAAATATCCGACTGCCGCGAAGGATGATTTGGGACGTTTACGTGTCGCCGCCGCGATTGGAGCCACCGGCGACTTTCGCGAACGCGCCGACGAGTTGGTTAAGGCGCGCGTCGATTGTTTAGTCATTGACACAGCCCACGGACATTCGCTGCGCGTGATCGAAGCTGTGCGTGAAATCAAGCAGCGACATCCCGACACCGATCTGATTGCCGGAAACGTTGGCACTACTGAAGGCTCGCGAGAGTTGATTGACGCCGGCGTCGACGCCATTAAAGTCGGAATCGGGCCTGGCTCGATTTGCACTACACGTGTTGTGACTGGCGCCGGTGTGCCACAAATAACCGCAATTCAGTCGTGCGTTAAAGCGGCGCGCGCCGGTAGTGTGCCGCTAATTTCCGATGGTGGCGTGAAATTTTCCGGCGATGTCGCCAAGGCGATTGCCGCCGGCGCCGACGTGGTGATGATCGGATCGCTTTTCGCCGGCACTGAAGAAGCCCCGGGAGAAGTAATTCTGTTTCAGGGCCGTTCGTTCAAAACCTACCGCGGCATGGGTTCGCTTGGCGCCATGCGCGAAGGTTCGCGCGATCGTTATGCGCAGGAGATGGCCGAGAGCGACTCGAAACTTGTGCCCGAAGGAATTGAGGGGCGCGTGGCCTACAAAGGCACGATCGCAGAGATGACAACGCAACTGGTCGGCGGCCTGCGCTCGGGCATGGGCTACACCGGTTGCCGCTCGATCAAAGAGTTTCAGGAGAAGAGCAAATTCATTCGCATCACCTCGGCCGGACTACGCGAGTCGCACGTTCACGATGTGATCATCACCAAGGAAGCGCCGAATTACCGATTGGAATAATCTTCATTTTGGAGTGCGCTGACCTGTCAGCGCTTTGGTCGGCTGCCACCTGTTGCAGCCTGCGGCGAATAGAGTCTAGCGTGGCATTGCCGCGTCAAGCCGCCGCGGACCAAAGCGGCGACAGGTCGCCGCACTCCAAAAAAGTAGCCGCGCCAATTTATGAACGGGCCTTTCAGAAATAGAGCTAATTCTGATCTGCATTCATCCGCGTGAACCCGCGGCTAATTGTCTTCGCAGCCTGGAACTGCCTGGCCTATAAGCAACGCAGCGCTGTCTTATCTATGTCCTGAAGATCCGAAGTTCGCGCCGGTTTGAAATAGTAACGGCCGGAAGAGTTCCAGGTTTTCTCATCAAAACTCCGGCGCGCACCGCAACTAATACAGACACGATACGTTTCGCCTTGTCTTGAAAAAGGACGGCTCATCTCTGCGTGTTGGCAGCCCAATAATTCGCTAAACCAACCCCCGACGGCGGAGGCAAAGCTTGCAAGTCGTTTCCCCTCACTGTGCGAATAGGTTTCAAGGGTTCCTAATGCTGCTGACATACTTCTCTCCTTACCGGACTCGTCTTAGATTTGTCTGCTGTTCGATTCAGCTTTTGCAAACCGAGTGCCCGAGACCTGCGAAGGAGTGCCGAAAAATGGCATTTAGTTGGCGAGGAAGGCTGCGTCGTGGGTAGACAAATACGGAACCGGGAGCGGTAGCGACCGGAATCAACGTGGCGTAAGAGTCTAGCCAACCCACCGAGTCCTGCTGGGCGTTGAACCCGGTCGCTACCGCTCCGGTTCTGTATTTGTCGACCCACTGAAAGATTCTTATCGCTCCAGGAGACTACTTCTTTTCCCACTGGCAGATCACTGCCAACGAGACAGTTCGTGAGTGAAAACTTGCGAGCATCTTTTCCAGACGCATGATGGTGGGGGAGTAAATTCTCTTCAGCCATAAAGGCACGCGGAAGATCATCGAGTTAAGGACCAGCAGATAAGCGATGCTGCCCACGTGTTTCTCAGTCTTGAATTTAAACAGATCAGCACACTCCCGTTTCAATGCTTCGATGTCCAGCGATTCTTCGTTGTCGGCGAAAAGTGAATCGTGCCGGTACCAAAGAGTTCTCAAGCGGTTGAAGGCTGACTCCTTGTGCGGTTCGGTAAAACAGAAGGTTCCGCCCTTCTTTAAAAGGCGGTGTATCTCACGCAGCGCTTCCAGCAGGTGCGGGTGCAGATGATGCAAACCCATGACGACGACAATGCAGTCGAAGGATTCATCGGGCAATCCCGATTCAGTAATCGAAGCACAAAAGGCGTTGCAGTTGGGCCAGCGCTCTTTGAAGCTCGCGATCGCTTCATCAGAAATATCCAACCCGGTTACTAATGCTTTCTTTTGCTCGAGCAAGTATTCGGTCGCATGACCGCTCCCACTTAACGCCTCGAGCACCTGTCGCCCCTCCAGATCCAACCCGGCGAGCAACGGTTCGTACAAGAACCTCTCGCGATAGGTCAGCCCGTCGGGGTCGCCGTATTGGGCTTCATACTCGGCCCCAATGCGGTTGTAGTGTTCCCTTTGATCGGCTTCAGCTTGCATGATCAGTTTCTAATTGCCCTTTGCTGTTTGACCTTACGAGCCATTCAACCAGGCAGCGCGCAGGGCTTTTTGTTGTGGCGTTGCGTCTTTTCGCTCATCGATCCGATACTCCAGACGTTCTGGATTGCTGAGCAGCAGTGTGGTCTGAATTGTTTTTCGATCCCGCTTAACTGTCATCGGAATGCGGTCACCTTGTTTGTATCGTGCGAGTGAAACCAGAAAGTTTTCACGCGAAATATTTTTCTTGCCCAGCGAAATGATTTCGTCGTCCCCTTGCAAGCCTGCATCCTCTGCGGGCGAGTTGGGATGCACCACGCCAATCGTGAGACTTCCTTTGTCCTGCCAGTCTATTCCAATTCCCGCATTAAAAGGCTGGCGGGCCTGTTCACGAACTAACGTTAAGCCCACGAACCCAAGCGCCTCTTCATAAGGCAACCTTGTCACGTCACGCACGTAGAGTTTAAAAAATCCGTGCAGGTCCAGCCCACTGACTTCAGACGCGACGCGCTCGAAATCTTCAGTCGTGTAACCGCGACCGCGCAGGTAGTAGCTCGCATTCGGACTCTTGAGATAAAACTCTTCATACATCCGGCGCATGACGTCATCAAGCGAGGTTTTGCCGTTAGTCTTGCCGCGGACCATCAAGTCGAGCACCAAACCGATCAATTCGCCCTTCGGATAATAACTAATGGACGTGTTGTCCAGATTCGTTTTCTGCGCATGCGGCGCGTCGTCAAGGAAGGGCGCGGAGAGAGAGGAATCTTCGGCGCTCATCAGATGGCTGCCGGGAGCGTTTTCGATGCCGGTAATGGTTTGGCTTTCGCGTCTGAAGATTGCCGTGTCGTCCCACAGCCCGGCCCGACGCCTCATCAGGTGGCCGTAGTAGTTAGTTATTCCCTCCGCGATCCACAAACCTCGGGTACTTAATGGACGCGTGAAATCCCAGGGGCCAAGTTCCAACGGACGGAGTCGTTTGACATTCCAGACATGGAAAAACTCGTGAGCCACCGTGTCGAGCGTGCTTCCATAAACGCCTTCCTCTCCGAGTGCGCCCGGCTCGATGATTTGCGTCGAAGTCAGGTGCTCCATGCCATCGCCCGAATGATCGTCCGCGGCGAAGTGGATCAGGAAGGTATAGGAATCAAACTCCGGCGGGCCCCACATGGCGGTCTCCGCACGCACGATCTTTTCAATGTCACGAACCAGGTTGTCGCGCTTGCCGCCTTCATCGCCGAAGGAATGAACCACGACGTGATAGCGTTTCCCGTCGACCTGAAACTCGTTATCGGTCCAGTCCGACGCGATTTCAGTGGGCGTATCGATCATCACGTCGTAATTGGGAAACTGCCATTCCCGCTGATCGCTTTTATCCATGCGGCCGTTGACGATGCGCCAACCGGCGGGCGGATCAATCATTAGCTTCACCGGATCGGGTTTGTGGTTGACGACGTACATAAAAATCGAGCCGCCATTGTAGTTAGCGTGACGGGAATCCAATTGCGAGAAGGTTCCGGATAGATCGTTCCCAAAGACTTTGTAACTGACTGTCAGGCGCTTGCCGCCCTGGACGACAACCCGCCACGTTTGATCGTCAAGGCGCGTGAACGGCGATGGTGAAACATTGCAATCTGAAGCAGAACCAGTCTCTCCGTGGCGCTTACAATCGAAATGCGTGGCCTGAAACTCCTGCACATTCTTCGCGAAGTCAAAGACCGCATAGCGACCCGGCGACCACTTCGGCATCTGGAAGTCCAACCACTTCGCGCTCGCGTCGTTATTTAGGTCGACTTCAATCGTCACTTCAAACAAGTGAGACACCGGACGCGACATTTTCAAGTGATATGTCACTGAACGAAGCGGCGACTCCTGTTGTGCAGCTGCGATGGCACTTAAGCAGGCCAGCAGCGAAAGAAGGAGCGCGAGACGACGCAAAAGAAACCTGGAAGAAATGCGACTCATAAGATTTAGCGAACGAAGACAAAAGTGATCGGCATGGATGACGGGGAGCACGGCGGATTATGTTGGTTTTGAGGAAACGCTGTCAAAGAGAGTGCTTATGGTGGGCATGTCTCGATTGACCTATCAAGTTTAGTTGTCTCCGGGTCAGGAAGGTGGGTTTACCCCCGCTCTTGATCCTGAACCAGGCAAAAACCGCGGGGGCAAGCCCGCCTTCCCGACCCTGAGGTTATTCAACTTGATTCGTCAATTCGTCACTTGCATGCTTCTCCCGGTTGGTTTATTAACTCCACATGCCCGGAACTGAACGTCTTTACTATCAAGACTCTCATCTAGTCGAGTTTGAAGCGCTCGTCACGGACAAGACCGATCGCGTCAGTGGTTGGACAGCCGTGACCCTCGACCGCACTGCCTTTTATCCCACCGGTGGCGGCCAGCCGAGCGACACCGGAACCATCAACGGCGAACGAGTCCTCGAATGTATAGATGACGAGGAGAACGGCGTGCTGCACGTCATCCAGGGACGGGCGCCGGAGGTTGGCGCCAGTGTCAGGGGAAGAATAGATTGGCCCCGCCGCCTCGATCACATTCAGCAACACACTGGGCAACACATTCTTTCACAGGCTTTCGTAACACTCTTCAACGCGCCCACGCGCGGCTTTCGAGTGTTGCATGACGTCTGTGAGATCGACGTGGAACTAACAAACCCGACGAATGAACTGATCGAACGCGCGGTGGAGTTAGCCAACAACGTCGTCTGGGAGGATCGCGAAATAACGATCAGGACCGCGACCGCAGAGGAAGCGGCCCAACTTCCCCTGAGAAAGGAACCCTCCCGCGCCGGTGAATTGCGGTTGATTGAAATTGAGGGTTTTGATCTAACCCCCTGCGGCGGCACGCATGCGTATCGTAGCGGCGAGGTAGGAATGATTGTGGTGCGAACCTGGGAGAGGGCCAAAGGATTAACGCGGATTGAGTTTGGCGCCGGCACGCGCGCGCTCGCCGACTACCGTCGTGCAAACAAAACCTCGCGCGCGGTGGCGGCCCTCTTCAGCGCCGGCCGCGACGAGGCCGCAAAGCTGGCCTCGCGAATGGTTGAGGAAAATAAGGAACTACACCGGAGTGTTCGTAGTCTCGAAGAGATTGCCGCACGAGTCGAAGCGCAGGAACTGCTGGCCGAAACCTCGCCGAATCAAGCGGGTGTCAGGGTTGTTACCCACCTCTTTGAGAATCGCGATGCTGAGTCGCTGAAACACATCGCCCAGGCGTTGATCGCAAACCCTAATACGATCGCCCTGCTGGGCTCGTGCGAGAAGGAAGCTGCACGCCTGGTGTTCGCCAGATCCGCTGACATGTCCGGTGACATGAATGCTATGATGCGCGCCGCCTGCGAGCTGCTCGACGGTCGCGGCGGCGGCAAACCTGACATGGCCCAGGGCGGCGGAAAGAATGTGGAGCGCCTGGCCGAAGCTATTGATAGCGCACTTTCTTTATTGTGAGGTAGTGGTGCCAAAGGCGACGAACAAAAATCAACACAGAGCCTGGCTGGCACTCAGGTGACCAAAGGAGGCTGACTTTTTCAAAGGAGACTCTTATGCCTGTCTACATGGTTGAACGTGATCTTCCCGGTATTGAGATGGAACAACTGGCAGCGGCGCAGAAAGCAGCAATCGAAACCAGCGACAAATTTACTGCTGACGGTAAAGCGGTGCGCTACATTCGTACCACCTTCGTCCCCGGTGAGGCCCACTGTATGTGTTTGTTCGAAGCTGCTAATCCGGAGCTGGTGAAAGAGGTAAACGATGCAGCGCAGATACCGTACACCAGAGTCATCGAAGCGCTGGACCTGACGCCGCAATAACGGCCAGGGTCAAACTTGAAACTCGAAACTCGAAACTGTATTCTTCATGGCGTGGGGCAGTAGCTCAGTTGGCAGAGCGCCGCGTTCGCAATGCGGAGGCCAGGAGTTCGACCCTCCTCTGCTCCACCAACAACACTCACTCCGTCAAATACTTACGGTCGCGCATATACCTGACCCGATTTCTCCAAATGGCCAATACATGGCCAGAAAAAACAGCACCGTATGGTTGAAAACGGTAGAGAATGGGAACCATGGGAAAACTCTCAGCTACTCGACGATTCCAACTTAAAGAAACGAAGGATCTTAGCTGGTTACAACGTAATGCGGAGGTCTGGCTCAGTTACTCTGTGCAATGAAGGGCTAGGTAGACATTTAATTCGCACTCCGCTTTCCACTCGGACTGTGTCATAAATCCATTCGATGACGGACTGCGTGAAGAGCGGTGGGGACTCTTCCGCAGATATCGCGCCAGCCAACTGCTATGCGTTCTTCTTGTCAACCTTCTTTGCGTCTTTCAAGAACTGCTTGACCAAGTCTTTGGCGGCTTGATCGGTTTGCTTCTCTGACTGACCGACGCCGTTGATGGTATCCGTAACCTTACCGCGCCACACCAGATCATTCGTTCGTGCGTCGATAATGTCGGCCATGATGCAGCCTTGAGTGTAATTAGTGGTCCAGATATTCGGGCCATAGCCGTAACGCCAACGTGCGCGATAGGGAACTCCGTAGCCCCAACCGAAACCGCGGCCAAACCCAAAGCGGCCAAAGCCTGGTCCAAATCCCGGACCAAAGCCGCCGGTGCTTTGAACTTGCGTCTGCTGTTTTGTGCGTGAGTAGAACGCGACTATAAAGTCCGGACTTCCCGCAGCTTGGGTGAAGCCATTCGTTTCCAGTTGCGCAGCAAGTGCGTTCCGGATCCTCCCGGCCTCAAGCGTATTCGTGCTGAGAGGGTCATTACTGGCCCTGTCGGTCTTGAACGCAAACGTGTGTAATTGGGTGAAGTCAAAATTCTTTTGGTAATCTGACTTTACCGACATAGCAAAGCCGGCGGTGACGGCAAATAGGACCAGCGCACCGGCGACTGTAATGCGAAACAGTTTCATTGCAATTCTCCTTCAAAATTAAGTTCAACTAACCCGACCTTGCTGGTGCAAACGACGCGCCAGCGTTCGAGCCGCTGTGCAACGCTCGTTTTATGGCAATGAGGGATCTTTTATCGTGTCGCAGATCCTGTAAACCTCGAGGAGTGACCATACCTCATCACCTGTTCCTATTTGGTCATTGTTTCGATCAACTGGCACTCATTAACCGAGATACATCACGTGAACGTAGGTGCCAAGTCTGACGTTGTACGCGAGATACCAACCCGGCTGATCGGGCTCGTCGTAAATGACAATGTCATCACTATCCCAGAGCCAATCAGCACACAAGCCGACCTCGAACGGCGCCACACTGAAATAGTTTCCGCCAAACCAGAAGCGACCAGGACCACCTCCCTGTAAACGGAAGACATGGCGTGCGCCAAAGCCGCCGGAAAAGTGTCCGTGCTCCCACGGACTGTCGAGGTGAAGGCGCGGATCGTTTCGCGCGAAGTCGTGCCCAATCCACTGCCCGTTCCAATGCACATGCGGCGCGTTCGGATGTCCGTCGCGATCAGCGAAGTTCGGACCTAAAGGCGCCGGGGCACCGTTCGGCGACATCGCGGTCGAGCCTCTCCACGGGTGAGAAGCCGAAGGTCCTCGAGCTGGTATGAATCCGCCGCCGACCTTGAACCCGTCGCCGCCCATCTTCATACCACCTCCGCGCGGCGCACCGCCGAAACTTCCGCGCGGCGCACCGCCAGCACCCCCGCGTCCTGCGCCACCCCCGCCTCGGTGCTGCGCAGACGCATCCATCGAAAACATTAGCGATAAGCCCATCAAGACCAGGAACCCTGTCAGACTCTTTTTCGCTATCAACCTCGGTCCTAAATATCTCTTCATCATTTTCTCCTTCACTCTTTCATTGATGTTTCAGTCGTCTTCTTACTCTGTATTGAGCGCAACCGAGATACATCACAGATCAACTAATCTGACCTCCCTGGTGCAAACCGCGGGCCAGTATTCGAGCCGCGTAGGCAACGCTCTTTTCTGACAAACAACAATTTCTTATCGGCTCGCAGACCTGAAGCGGGTGAAGTGGTCATCCCTCATCACGTGTTGCTATTTGGTCGTCTGTCTTTCCGTGAGTGCTGAGGGGACGCGGGTCAGAAGTTACAACACAATTCGATTCATTCAGATTGAGCGCGTAGTCGTCGAACAGATATTAGTGGCAGAGTCTTTGCTAGAGAGAGTGCGTGATAGTAACGAATGTACGAACGATGCCTTTGTTCGAATAGGAGGAGATATGACTATTGCAGCCCTGGTACTAATGACAATGTTGACAGGTAGTAGCCACGCAGTTCGATCAGATTGTATTCAATTAGAGGCAACCCAACAGTCGACCCCATCGAGCGATCTGCGCGGCCAAATAAACAGCGGCCAGATCAAGATCACGATCGCGACTGGTGGAGGACCTTATCGGCCTGCGAAAGACACCTATCGCGTTGGGGAACGCATTCCCATTGTCATCACTATGACGAATACGGGCACCGAGCCAGTCTATGTTTGTGAGTCCGGGACGCTCTACCAGGATCGGCCGCAACTTCTTAAAGACGATAAGCCGGTTAACTACCAAGCCATTACGCAATCGATGATGCTGGAGGCGGTGAGGGATAAGACATGTGACGACGTAAACCTGCCGCAGCAGGTCCTGTTGCGCCCCAACGAGGCGACCGTGGTTGATTGGTTCGTTCTGGCGGAAGGCGCAACGTCGGTTGACGATGATGCGTGGTACGAGCCGCTGGGGCCGGGCAAATATAGAGTATCAGACCGGCGCCGGCTGAACTGTTGCGATGGCGCGTTCATCGAATCAAACACGATCAATTTTGAGGTTGTTCCGTAAGGCTAACGAGTTATGAATCACAAGGTCAGAGTCATGAAACGTGCTGATCGACGGGAACCAAAACACGATCGCGAGCAACAGCCACGCCCTCATCCTACGCGGGAAATCACCACCACCATTAAGCTGTGGGTCAGCGAATTCAAACAAAGTCGACGCCGTGACGAACAACATCCGAGCCTGACTTCCGCCCGAGTAGAAGAACGTTTGATCAAGAGTTTTCGCACTTAGCGTCGAAGCACTTATAAGCCAGCCGTAATAATTATCTGTTCCCATGGTGCAGTCAGCCCAACTGGCCACATCACAACACGTGGCTTTATTTGCTCACCGCAATCTCAATTCCAAATTCAATCGACTGCAAACTAGATTGACGCTCTGCGCGGGTTTTCAGTAAACCGACCGCGTTTTCCTTTGCGGAACCTATGGCAGTGCAGTTGCAATGGCCAGTTGTGGTAACAGCAATCAGAAACTTAGCAAGTCAAATTGATTATTGATAACCAGCAAGTTTTCAAGTCGCAGGCTCATGGTGGCGAGCCTGTGTTGGAAGTGGGTGGTGGTTGGAATCAGCAATGGGTTCCGGCGCGCAACCCCACCCACTCTTCCTAAACGTTTACAAGCGTATTCGAATCACAGATTAGATCCGAACCAAAAGGACTGAACGTCGTGAAACGCGTCTTCAATTCAATGCAAGCCCGATTACGAAGGCATAAGGTTATCGCCAGCGCTTTGTTCGCTACTGTTGTGTTGGTGGTGATAGTTGCAGTAGTTGTCGGACGAACAAAGAAGCCGGCGCCATCAACGCCGGCCCCGCTGCAAGTCGACGTGGTCCAGGTTCAGCAACAGGACGTTCCTCTCTACAGCGAGTGGATTGGTACTACCGATGGAATGGTGAACGCGGACATTCGTGCTCAGGTTTCAGGTTATTTACTCAGGAAGGCTTACACCGAAGGCGTGTTCGTAAAGCAAGGGCAGTTGTTGTTCGAGATCGATCCGCGACCGCTCCAAGCCGTCCTTAATCAAGCGAATGGCGATTTGGCCAAAGCTGAGAGTCAGGTGCAGCAGGCCGTTACGCAACTTGATCAAGCTGAGGCGCAGCTTGCTCAGGCGAAGAGTCAACTGGCGCAGGCCGAGGCCAATCAGCGCCAGACTCAACTCAACGTTAACAAATATGGACCACTACTCGAGCAGAAAGCAGTAACACAACAGGACTTCGATAATGCCGATCAGGCCAACGAAGCTGCGAAAGCGCAGGTAGAGGTAGCCAGGTCGCAGATAAGAGCAGCCGCAGCCGTCGTGGAAACGGCGAAGTCGGCAATCACCGCGGCAAAAGCGCAGGTGCAATCGTCGCAGGCCGCAGTTAAGACCGCCGAATTGAATCTTGGGTTCACAAAGATTGTCTCGCCGATTGATGGCATCGTCGGCATAGCGCTGGCCCAGGTGGGTGATCTAGTAAATCCGACCAGCGGAATTCTAACTACTGTCTCCACCGTTGATCCCATCAAAGTCTATTTCACCGTCAGTGAGCAGGAATACCTTGATTACGTGAAACGCAATCCTACTCCGGCAGATCTCACTGCGGCGCAGAAGCAACTCGAACTGCAATTGTTTCTGGCTGACGGAACAACGTATCCGCATACGGGCAGGTTCTACATTGCCGATCGGCAAGTTGATCCGACGACGGGAGCAATTCGCATGGCAGGCGTGTTTCCCAATTCTGAAAATGTTCTTAGGCCCGGTCAGTATGGTCGAGTGCGGGCGGCAACCAGCACTCAAAGCGGCGCATTGTTAGTTCCTCAACGCGCCGTAAGTCAGTTACAGGGCATGTACCGCGTAGCGGTGGTGGGAAGTGATAACAAAGTAACGATGAGGACGATCACTCCTGGTCCTACGGTGGGTCAAATGTGGGTAATTCAGAACGGCCTAAAGCCCGGCGAAACAATCATGGTTGACGGTACGCAAAAAGTTGCGACCGGCGTTACGGTGGCGCCCAGACAGTTTGCTGGAACATTGACAGCGAATAATCAATGAGCGGTGTGCTCGACAAAACAACTAAAGCAATACTGATCAAATGATTTCGAGCTTTTTCATTAACCGGCCAATCGTCGCGATGGTAATCGCGATAGTGATGGTCATGCTTGGCCTCCTGGCGATGCGCGGGCTGCCGTTGGCGCAATTCCCACAAATTGTACCGCCGCAGATAAATGTCTCAACGACTTACACGGGCGCCGACGCGCTCACCATTGAGCAATCGGTTTCAGCGCCGATCGAGCAACAGGTCAGTGGCGTGAAGGGCATGCTTTATATGCTGTCGACCAACGCCAATGCCGGCACAGAAAACTTGTCAGTCACCTTCGACATCAGTACCGACCCAGACATCGACCAGGTAAACGTTCAGAATCGAGTATCACAGGCTCTGTCGAGTCTGCCCACGGACGTCAGCCAGTTTGGAGTTACTGTCCGCCAATCCACTGGCAGTCCCATGCTGCTGGTTTCGCTCTTTTCACCTAACAAAAGCTATGACTCGCTGTTTCTCGCAAACTACAACAACATCAATGTTGTTGACACTCTGTTCCGTGTTCCCGGCGTAGGCGATGTCACCGTTTTTGGGTCCACGCAATACGCGATGCGGATTTGGGTAAAGCCGGATGTGCTGGCCAAACTCGGTATATCTGTAACGGACATAGCTAACGCAGTGCGACAGCAAAGCACCGTCAATCCTTCAGGGCAGGTGGGCGCAGAACCGGGGCCGACGGGTAAGGAGATGACCTACACCGTGCGTTCGCAGGGACGTCTCCAGACGCCGGAAGAGTTCGGGCAGATTGTCGTTTTGGAAAAACCAGACGGATCGATTGTGCGCTTGAAGGATGTCGCGCGGATCGAACTCGGTGGCCAAAGTTATGCCCAGCGATCGCGCCTTGGAGGTGAACCTTCTTCCACCATCGGAGTTTACCAGGCTCCCGGTTCGAACGCGCTGGCCGTGGTCAACGGCGTCAAGGCGGCGATGGCCCAACTGAAAACGCGGTTCCCTGATGACCTTGATTACGCGGTCACGCTCGACACGACGCAGGCAGTGACCCAGGGTATTAAGGATATCGTCACGACTCTGATCATCGCCGTCATCCTCGTCATCCTGGTTGTCTATCTCTTTTTGCAGAACTGGCGGGCGACATTGATCCCGATGATCGCGGTGCCGGTGTCGCTGATTGGCACCTTTGTCATTTTCCCGTACCTCGGGTTCTCGATTAACACTCTGTCGCTTTTCGGCCTGGTGTTGGCGATTGGTCTGGTCGTGGATGACGCGATCGTTGTAGTGGAAGCGGTTGAGCGTCATATTGAGGAGGGATTGAGCCCGCGCGAGGCTACAATCCAGGCGATGAAAGAGGTCTCGGGCCCAGTGGTGGCGATAGCCCTAATCCTTTCGTCAGTGTTCCTGCCAATCGGATTGATGGGCGGAATACAGGGAAGCCTGAATAAACAGTTCGCGTTTACCATCGCCATCTCCGTGCTGTTGTCGGCTTTTAACGCTCTAACGCTCTCGCCTGCCCTGGCGGCTTTGCTTCTTAAGCCGCGAAAAGAATCGAAAGGACTGCTGGTTCGGTTCTTCAGCGGCTTCAATCGTCTGTTCGAGAAAGCAACTCACGGCTACGTTAACTTAAGCCATGCTTTGATTCGCAAGTCGCTCATCGCCTTTCTGATTCTGGTCGGCTTTGCGGCGGCTACGGGCGTCCTTGGTTACCGGCTTCCCACAAGTTTTCTGCCGACAGAGGACTATGGCTACATGTATGTAAATGTTCAGCTGCCGCCGGCAGCATCGATGGAGCGGACCGATCAAGCGTTGCAAAAAGTGGAAGCGATTCTCGCCAGGACAGCGGGAGTCCAGTACTACACCACGGTTAGCGGGTTCAGCAATCTATCGAGGGTCTCGGCGAGTTACCAGGGGTTCTTCTTTGTCGCCCTCAAACCGTGGGCCGAGCGCACGAAACCGGAGTTACAAGTCCAGGGAATAGTCGACACTTTGAACAAGGAGATGGCGGCCGAAGTGCCGGAGGCAAACTGTATTGCCTTAACGCCGCCTGCGATCCCGGGGTTAGGCAATGCGGGCGGGTTCTCATTGTACCTTCAGGATCGCAGTGGCGGCACGGTGCAGTTCCTGGATCAAAATGTGCAAAAGTTTCTCGAAGCAGCGCGCAAACGTCCCGAGCTGACGGGCGTCACTTCGCAGTTCAACTCCTCCGTCCCGCAAATCTATGCCGACGTGGATCGCGATAAAGTCCTTAAGCAGGGCGTGGCGATCAGCGACGTGTATCAGACTCTGCAGGCGTACCTTGGTGGTCTGTTTCTTAATCAGTTCAATCGCTTCGGCAGGCAGTGGCGAGTGTACCTGCAGGGCGAAGGGGAAGAACGTTTGAAAGCAGAGGATATTAAGGGTTACTACGTGCGCAACAACGGCGGCAATATGGTTCCGCTGTCTGCGCTATTGACCACGAAGCCAATCACAGGTCCGGAGTATACCAATCGCTTTAATCTCTTCCGCGCCGCTCAAATAATAGGAAACGCAGCGCCTGGTTACAGCTCCGGGCAAGCATTGGCCGCTCTGGATGAACTTGCGAGGACAACTCTGCCGCCGGAAGTGGGTTACGACTGGGCCGATCTCTCTTACCAGGAGACAAAGGCTTCGGGCAGTGCTACTACTTCCTTTGCGCTTTCGCTCGCTTTCGTTTTTCTCATTCTCGCTGCGCTCTACGAAAGTTGGTCGCTCCCGTTTTCAGTCCTGTTTTCCGTTCCGGTCGCCATATTCGGTGCGTTCATTGGACTCATGCTGCGTGGATTTGACCTCGATATCTATTCCCAGATCGGCCTGATCGTTTTGGTCGGTCTGAGCGCCAAGAACGCGATTCTGATAGTCGAGTTTGCCCGCGGCGAACTAGAAAAGGGCAGAACGCTAGTCGACGCCACGCTGGAAGGGGCACGACTCCGTCTGCGACCGATTCTGATGACTTCGTTTGCCTTCATCGCGGGCTGCATTCCTTTGTGGATCGCCACCGGTTCCGGCGCTTCGGGACGGCGCATCCTGGGTACCGTCGTCATCATGGGAATGCTCGCAGCCAGTTGCCTTGGCATTTTTCTAATTCCGCCAATCTTTTACGTGATCGAGAAACTAACGATGAGATTCGGTAGCCGTGAGGAAACAAAAAGCGCCTCACCCCAACCGGAGCCGGCCGGAGCGGCGGGAGATTGAAATGCGACACCTCACAATCGCAATTCTGCTCGTTAGTCTGTTGACCGGCAGCGTCGTAGGTCAAAAGAAATACGAGCGGCCCCCAATCAAGACACCTGATGAGTTTCGCGGGGCGGAACCAACATCTCCGGTAGATGCGAACTCGATCGGAGATCTGAAATGGTTTGAAGTTTTCCAGGACCCGGAGCTACAGAAGCTTGTGCGCACGGCAATGGTTCAGAACTACGATCTGCGTTTAGCAGTCGCTAGAATCAACGCGGCGCGCGCTAACGTCGGCCTGGCTCGATCGAATCAATTTCCGCAGTTTGATGCTTCCGCAGATCTAACCACCACTCGGACGTCCGCCAATAGTGGGGTGAGTACGACAGGACAAGCGGGCCGGAAGCGTTCGGTCGGAGAAGTATTCCTCAGCCTCCTGACCTTTGAAGTCGACCTCTGGGGTCGGCGCCGCCAGCTAACAAAGGCCGCGCGCGCGCAGCTGGCGTCCAGCGAAGAAGACCGCAAGACGGTTGCCACAGTTGTAGTAAGTGACGTAGCCACGAACTATTTCAACCTGCTGGAGCTGGATCTGGAACTCGAGATCGCAAATCACACGTTGAGCGCCCGAGAGGAATCGCTGCGCATCATCAAAGCGCGGCAACAAGGCGGACTCGCCACGATGTTAGAAGTTCGTCAGGCGGAAGAGCCGGTATATCAAGCATCACAGACTATTCCTGACACCGAGCGGTTGATTGCACAGACCGAAAATCAAATCAATCTTTTGCTGGGGAACAGCCCTGGATCCGTTACGCGCGGCGCATCACTGTCTCAGCAGAAGGAGCTGCCGACTGTACCTCCCGGGTTGCCGTCTTCGTTGCTGGAGCGACGTCCGGATATCAGGTCGGCGGAACAGCTTCTGATCTCAGAAAACGCCCTCGTCTCGGCTGCCAAGAAAGCTTACTTTCCGACCATCAGTCTTACCGGCGCCTTTGGATTTCAAAGCAATTCTCTGGCGAATCTTTTTAGCGGTCCGAGCCGTGCCTGGAGTTTCATCCCACAGGTCACCCAGCCGATCTTTACAGCTGGGCGACTTAAGTCGAATGTCAATTTTGAAAAGGCCCAACGCGAGTACGCCCTCGCGCAGTATCAACAAACCATTCAGACAGCGTTTAGTGATGTGTCCAACGCTCTGATCCAGTACCGGCGCGTTCGAGAAATCCGCACTCAGCAGGAGTTGCTGGTCGGTTCCCTGCAGGATGCCTCGCGGCTGGCCCATCTGAGATATGAGGGTGGAGTAGACACACTGCTCAACGCTCTCATCGCGGACACCTCCTTATTCAACGCTGAGTTGAGTCTGGCGCAAACGAAACGTAACGAGCTGCTTTCGTTGGTGCAACTTTACAAGGCACTCGGCGGCGGTTGGCAGTGACTGCTACGAAGCAAAAGTGAAATCGTCAGGCTCGGCTCACTTTAGTTGCGCGTGGCTTCGGCCAGGTATCATCATATCCACCCACTCAGTTTCCACAGGGGAGTTCGTTCATGAATCCTTATGAAGTGCTGCTTCTCGCGTTTCTCATTGGCTTAATCGCCGGATTGCGTACTATGACCGCACCAGCCGTCATTGCCTGGGCCGCGAACCGGCACTGGCTCAGCCTCGACAACTCGCTACTCGCCTTCATGGGCTCCACTGCTGCCGTCGCAGTCTTCACTGTGTTAGCGCTCGGTGAACTGGTCATCGACAAACTTCCTTCGATCCCGAGCCGCACAAAACTTCTCGGGCTCATTGGCCGCGGCGTGCTCGGTGGTCTGTCCGGCGCGGGCATTGCGGCATCCGGTGCGCAGTCGATAGCACTAGGCGCCGTTCTTGGCGTGGCCGGCGGCATCGCTGGGGCGTTTGCGGGCTACGAAGTTCGCACGCGCTTGGTGCGTGCACTCAAGGTTCCGGACTGCGTCATTGCTCTCCTGGAAGACTCGGTAGCTATTGCTGGAGGCCTTCTCATTGTGTCGCGGTTCTAACAGCGCTCACAGAAGAATCCGCGCGACAGCGTTTATTTTCGATGAAAGAATGGTGTGAGATACGGAGGGAGGACACCTGATGTTTCCACAACTTGCTCAGTTCACCGACCTCAGCTTGCTGCTGCTGAGATTGATGGTAGCGGCAGTGTTTGTGACCAGCGGCTGGAACCACGTTAAAGATCCAAAGGAGCGGGCTAAAAGTATCGGTGTGAGCCCGGCGGTTGCGATGTTACTCGGTGTGGCGGAGTTCGCCGGTGGTTTGGGAGTCGCGCTTGGCGTACTCACGCAACTCGCAGCCATTGGTCTGATTCTCATCATGCTGGGAGCGATCCAGAAGAAAATCTTTGTTTGGCGCACCGGTTTCTGGGGGAAAAAGGTGTCCGGATGGCATTACGATCTGATGCTGGTTCTGATGAATGTTGTCATCGCCTGTACCGGCGGCGGCAAGTACGTACTCTGGAAATGAGGCAAGGCTCATCGTCAACTGAGCTTGCTCATGCGGCTAACCAGAAATCCAAACCAGATACTTACGATCGACAGAATAATGACTGTCATAATGCTTATCATAAGTTGGTTGGTCCATAACAGGGCTATGATCTGGAAGACACCGATAACGAACAGCCCCGGCAATTCCCACGATACCACTGAGCGATAGAAATCTCTTTCTTTACCTCGTGGCAACGTAAGAAACTCATAGCCATCCCACACCAGGTAGACCAGAAGAAAAATAAAGTAGCAGAAGAGAATGACTTTATTGTGCGGCAGGCTGCGAGGGTTATCTACGTCTATTGCTATTACGGTGGCGTAGAGGGCCAGCAGAAATACAATGTCGCACAAGAAAGCCCACCAGTAATAGCGTTTAGTAAAACGGATATAGAGATAGTCACAGAGGTAGAATCCAAGCGAAATGACAACCAACGTCCATTTGATCCAGAGAATTGCCGTGAGGGGATATTGTTCCCTTAGTATGTGAGCAATAGTAAAAAACAGTTGATAGAGAATCGTGCCGAGCACTGCAGGATAAATCAAATCCAGCATTAGCTCTTGCCTGACCGGCCTGTTTGATTCTCCAGACATGAGTTGAGTAAGCGGGTCGAATGAGACTCTTTTCATATCTGCGCATACCCGCGTTAATCTGCGGCTAATTTCTACCTCAGTGGAAGAGCTTTTCCAGGTTGTCCACTTCGTCGAGCACGGGCGTCGCCACACGCACGTAATCGGTAGGCGTCTTAGCTGATTCGACGCGCGCGACCAAAGCGTCGAACTTCTCCGCTTCCGTTGCACTATGCGTTTCGATTGATGGCCGTAAGCTATCCCACGTTCGCCTCATCTCACGAGCAGTCGCCTGCAATTTGTTAACGTCTTGCGCCTGTGCCCAAACCTCCAACTCCCGACCGTAGTAATCAAGCTTGGTCACCTCCACGGGCGCGCTTAGCTTGTAAGCCGTGGATATATTGGCTACGTCCAGGGTCACTTGGTTGGCCTCACGCATCGTCACCTGCTGATCTTTCGCCGTCACGGCGCGGCTCAGTGCGGCGACGTTTGTGTCAAGGAGGTTTACGGCCGCGCTTTGACTTTTCACATCGGTGCTTACGTTTTTGACCGCCTCTTTGAGCGCTGCGAGTTTAATGTCGGCATTCTTCCAGTCGTTCGCCTTCGCGTAGTCATAAACGTTCTCGCCGTATTCGCCGGCGTTCGCGAGCGAGGTCGGTACACTCGCTCCCGCAGTGTTTACCGAGCTCGCGGCAGCAGGCTTCGCTGCGGTATTACTCGTCTTGCTCTGCGAACTGGACGAGCATGCATTTAACCAGATCATCAAAAAGGCAATCACTGCCACTGCCGCCAGCGCGGTCGTGTTCCACCAGTCACGCGACCGTCTTGTTGCAATTTCTTTGTTCATTGTCTTATCTCCCTTCATTCAGGCGCCGGGCGCGCCGAATACCCCTCGATTCCATCACCGAAGCATTCATTGCGTTCTAACCCCGGCCCTCGACTCATCCGAAAGGCGAGAGGTGCAAGTGTCTTGCCAGAACAAATGAACCGACTTGTGCCTACTTCAGACGGTGATAAAGGAAGTGACGGCATTTGTTTTTGGATCTGACTGGCCATATCTCACCATCTGGCTACTTGTGGACACGTTCGGGCAGATGGAATCGGCCGTCAGTTCTGCTTTCCGTTGCTCTTCAGACGTCTTACCTCTCGATTCATACGGCACAGCGAGTGCTGATATGCGTTAAGGCTTCGTAGCATCGAGGGAAGATCGATCCGAGGCCAGCGCTGGCGAGCTCGACGATAAGGGGATCGCCGAGCCTTCGCCGCGATCGGAATTCAAAATATTTCTGAGGAGACTATGAGGTTCACCAGGGTCGCCATTGCCGGTGTTTCGTCGGAGGTTGGCAAGACAACTCTGTTATGCGATTTGCTGCGAGAGTTTCCGGGTTGGGAGGCGATCAAGATGACACGTGGCCACTATCGATCTTGCGGCAAAGATCCACACGCCTGCTGCGTCAGTCATCTGCTCGGCGATGAGCCGCTGGTCCGATCGGGTTTTCGACAAACCTACGCCTCCGACAAAGACACGGGTCGTTACTGGGACGCGGGCGCTGTAAACGTCCATTGGGTAATCGTCACCGAGGACCAGGTGGAACGAGGAATAGAACTCGCCCTCGAACGCGTCAAGGCCCCGGGAGTACTGATCGAAGGGAACAGTTTTCTGCGATTCATCGACGTGGACTTCGCCGTACTGGTGACTGGTGGCGCGGGCACAAAGATCAAAACTTCGGCTCGCTGGGCCTTTCAAAAAGCATCGGTTGTCTATCTGTTTGATGAGAACGACGAGATCAGCCCGACTGAAACCGTCGAGTTGCTCAATGGAAAATTCGTCGGTCTAAACCGTTCTCTGCCAGCCTACGGAACCAGCGATTTTCCCAGACTGGTGGAGCGAATCAACCAGGTCCATAGAAACGTCAGTGACGCCAGCAGTCGCGATCGGATATTAGCAGCATCAGTACGCCGCCCGCTGCCGCAGGCGGTACTGACCTGACTTCAAGGAGAATGGTCATGAGAGTTGTGTCAATTCGCCTTCTTTTTCTCTATGCACTATTACTAGTGCATCCCACTCGAATGCAGAACATCGCCCTGGGCCAAAGTCCGACGGCGAACGGGGAACATTCCTCCGCAACTAATGCGCCGATCGCAGATCCATTATTGCGTCTTTTGATCAGCAAAGGTCTGCTAACAACCGAGGAGGCTGGACTTGTCATTAGTTCTGGAAGTACTGCGCAGCAGCGTGATCGGCTGGCGACTTTGTTGAAGGACAAGGGGCTGATTTCAAACGCTGAGTTCGACGCGTTGCGTTTGGACACGCCAGGTTCTTTCGTCACTGAAAATAACGCTGTTAAGGTCAACGCAACCTCTTCAAGTTCCAATGGATCGACACTGCCATCTGCGACTGCCAACAAGTCCGCCCCGGCGCCTTCCGTCATTGCAGCAGTTGCCCCGATCCGTCTCCTGCCGATAGAACCTCAGGCACGCGAGGGACTGATTCCGGATCTCAAACTTGGATCGGGAGCGAGGATCAAACCCTACGGCTATTTCAAGACAAGCATCATTCACGATTCTTCGTCGCCTCTGGGCAATGACTTCCCTCTCCCGCTACTCGCGGCAGACACTGGACCAAACGGCTCGCCAGAGTTTCATCTGAAAGCACGTGCGCTGCGGCTGGGAGTCAATTTCGAGTGGCTCGATCCAGCTCCAAAGACTGTGATCACAGGTCGTCTTGAGTTCGATTTCGAAGGCGACTTTACCAGGGTAAACAATCGAAACGTTTCATCGATTCGTTCGAGTCAGCCATCGCTTCGTCTCGCCTGGGCACGCATAGATCGCCGTTTCAACGACAAGTTCGCGGGCTTTGTCCTTTTCGGTCAGGATTGGTCGCCGTTCGCTTCTTCAACTCTTCCCAACATGATTGAGAACACGAACTTTGGCGGCATCGGCTTCGGGGCGATTTACCAACGCGTACCGCAGACGCGGTTCGGATTCAGTTACAACCTGGGTGGTGCGAGGTCGTGGAAAATAGCCCCCGAATTCGCGCTTGTATTTCCGGCGTTTGGAAATGTACCTGCGAACGTTGCCGACCAACTGGGCTTTGGTGAACGGCAGGGTGCCGATTCGTCTCGTCCAGGGTTGCAGGGCAGGCTCGTGCTGCAGGGACAACTGGACAAAGCTTCAGGAGTCGCGCCGGCAGAGTTCATAGTTAGCTTCGAACAAGCGCGGCGCACCGCGATCGTTACCGCGGCGAGTGTTCCAGCACAGTTCAGATCCGCATTTCCTTCCGGCGCAGAAGTAAGTAGCGACAGCAGCGCCTACAGCGTAGAACTCCAACTGCCGACCCGGTTCGTCACGCTCTCGGGAAAGTACTACTCCGGCTCGGACCTGCGATTCTTCCTGGGCGGTCAACTCTTATCCAATTTCAATGACACTGCCGGGTTGACGGCAACGGCGACCGCGCCATCAATCGACGGCGCATCCACCGTGGTCTTTGGACTGTTGAATGGAGTTCCAAGCATCGCGCCGCAGCGACCCGTTCGCGGACGAGGCGGCTTTGCCCAACTGGGCTTCCCGCTTTCGCGTTTGGTCCATGCCGATCCGAAGGGACGTAATGCCGGGTGGACCGCATTTCTCTATTACGGATTTGACGAGGCGTTGCCGCAGGATGCGCGAAGGTTCTCGCCAGTGCGCGGCCGGAGCGATCTCTTTTCCGGAAACATTCAATACAAGCTGAACTCGTGGGTGACGTTTGCCTTTGAGCAGGGTTACTACCGCACCCGCGCAGCAAATCGATCGGCGGTGGACTTCGGTGGGCTGCCTTTGTTTCGCGGAATTCCCACCTACACGAGTCACAACGTGCGATCGGAATTCGCAACGATATTCACGTTCTAGGGGGAGTTAGTTGCTTTGCAAAATATTTCAACCCTAACAGGTATTCAAAGTTTTTCCACGCCTCTCGTGAAGACGGTGGTTCTACTCATCGTGTCGAACATTTTTATGACCATCGCCTGGTATGGCCATCTCAAGTACAAGAACGAGCCGCTAGCGTGGGTGATTTTGATTAGTTGGTCGGTGGCGTTATTTGAATACCTGTTTCAGGTTCCGGCAAACCGCATCGGCATCCAGACATCTTCACTGGTGCAGCTGAAGGTAATGCAGGAATGCATCACCTTAATTGTATTCACAGTTATCGCCTACTTGCTCTTTGGCCAAACACTCAAGTGGAACAACCTGGTCTCCTACGCGTTCATCATCGGCGCGGTCTATTTCTCGTTCGCTTTTTAGTCGTAAGAAGGAGCCCAGCGCAAAACCATGGAACCAATCAACGACTTGCTTCAACAACACGAACTAACTTACGGCAACGTATGTCCTGGCACCTTACTCGCTCTCCGCATGGCCGTGCTGGGTTGTGCGCTGGTAGGAACAGAAGATCCGCGCGGCGCTGATCGAAACAAGCTGGTCGTCTGGGTTGAGATAGATCGCTGGCTCGCTGACGCAGTGGAAGCAGTGACCGGCGCACGATTGGGGAAACGAAATTTGAAGTTTCTCGATTATGGCAAGCTGGCAGCGACTTTCTTAAACCGAGAGACCGGCAAGGCAGTACGTATTGTGGCGCTTGAAGCGTCTCGCCGTTTGGCTGACTTGCGTCACCCGGAAATCGAGGATAAGTATGAGCGACAGATGCAAACCTATCGTGAAGCCGCCGAAGAAGAGTTATTTGGGGTAAGCGACGTTGAAGTTCAAGTACGTGCGAAGGATTTGCCCGGCCACCCTCGCTCGCGAATGATTTGTCACAAATGCGGAGAGGCTGTGAACGACGGACGCGAAATTAGTCTTCCCGATAACATCACGCTTTGTCGCTCATGTATCTATGGAACCTACTATCAACCGCACAACTCCGCGGACATCAAGAGATATGGACGGGTCAGTGTAGCGGCATCAGCCCGCGGAGCGGGCGACGGAATAAAACCAGGGGTGGCGTGATACGTGCCGACTTGAATTCGTCAATGATCGAGACATTCGGTCTTCAAAATGATTTTACCTTCGTTACAAGACAAGTTTGGTCGAACGATAAAAGACTTGCGTATCTCCGTAACTGACCGTTGCAACTTTCGCTGCTTCTACTGCATCCCCAACGAAGATGTTGCCTGGAAACGAAAACAAGAGCTCCTAACCTACGATGAAATTGTCCAGGTCTGTGAAATTGCAGTTAGCCTGGGAGTTGAGAAAGTTCGTTTGACGGGCGGCGAACCGCTGCTACGCGGTGACCTCGAATTATTGATAGCACGATTGGCCAAAATACCCGGGCTTCGTGATCTGGCAATCACCACCAACGCCGCCGGACTAAAGAAACGCGCCGCTGCTTTGAGGTCGGCTGGTCTCAATCGCATTACGATCAGTTGCGACTCTCTCAAACCCGACACCTTCAAGGCGATCACCAAACGCGATGCGTTGCAGTCAGTACTGGACGGCATCGAAGCTACGATCGCGGCGGGGTTTCCACCGCCCAAGATTAACTGTGTTGTCATTCGCGGGATGAATGACGATGAAGTCGCCGATTTCGCGGATTTCGCCCGAGCGAAAAGTGTCTTCATGCGTTTCATCGAGTACATGCCGCTCGACAACGGCCATCAGTGGAATCGACAGATGCTCGTCGGAGGCCGCGAAGTTCTGCAACGAATCGAACAGCGCCACAAGCTTGTTCCGGTTGATCGCAACGCGCCCAGCGAGACGGCGCTAAAGTACGCTTTTGCTGACGGCGCGCCTGGCGCGATCGGCATCATCGCGCCCGTCACCATGCCATTTTGCGGAGCCTGTTCCAGACTGCGACTTACGGCCGACGGTAATCTGCGTACCTGCTTGTTCTCCATGGTGGATCACAACATGCGCCAGCTACTTCGGTCGCGTGCCAGCCGCGATCAAATTGGACAGTTCATGATCGATACGGTTCTCAAAAAGAAAGCGGGACATCGGATCAATGAACCCGACTTCGTACAGCCTCCCCGCACTATGTCTTTTATCGGCGGCTAAGCGGAAAGTGGGATGAGGAATGATTGACTGGATACACATTGGGCCACACGTAACGGCAGCGTTTCTGGCATCGCTCGTTGAGTTTATCGAGGCGTTGACGATCGTTCTCGCCGTGGGCACAGTCCGCGGGTGGCGATCCGCCCTGATTGGCACAGGTGGCGGCCTGATAACTCTCGGGGTGCTCGTCGCCAGCCTCGGCAGCGCACTCAGCGCTATTCCTATCTCGGTTCTCCAGTTGGTTATTGGGAGTTTGCTCTTGCTCTTTGGGTTGAGTTGGCTGCGTAAGGCAGTTCTGCGAGCTGCCGGTGTGATTCCCCTGCATGACGAGGCTCAAGCTTATCGGGGGACAACGAATGCTCTTCGCCGTAACGATCCAGCGCGCCTGATCTGGTGGGATACGATCGCGATCGCGACCACCTTCAAGGCCGTGGTAATGGAAGGGATTGAGGTCGTCTTCATTGTCATCGCCGTGGGATCGGCTGGCCAGCTGTTGGTGCCGGCGATCGTTGGAGCGGCGGCGGCGGGAGTCGTAGTTGTGATTACCGGTCTTGCGTTGCGTCGCCCGCTGGCGCGTGTCCCCGAGAACAAACTGAAGTTCGCGGTCGGAATTCTCATTTCAAGCTTCGGGGTCTTCTGGGTGGGTGAAGGGCTCAGATTCCACTGGCCCGGTCAAGACTTATCGATTCTCGGGCTCGTTGCCGCGTTTCTGCTCTTGTCGCTGACAGTTGTCTTGGCGTTACGGCAACGGACCCCGGCGACGAACATCAGATTTCAGGGAAAGGAGACACTATGAAATTAGGATTCATTGGTCTGGGAAACATGGGATCGGCGATAGCTCGCAATCTAATCAAGGCGGGGCACAATCTAACGGTTTACAACCGAACGCTAAGCCGCGCCGAGTCGTTCGCGTCCCTGGGTGCAAGGGTTGCGGAAACGCCCGGCGAAACTGCCGTCGATGCAGAGGTGCTCATCACTATGTTGGCGGATGACGCTGCTGTGGAGGACGTAGCCTTCGAGCCCGGCAATGCCGTTCACGCGCTGCCTGCCGGCGCCGTTCATATTTCCATGAGCACGATCAGCGTGGCCTTGTCGCGCCGTTTGGCCGAAGCACACAGGGAGAGAAAACAACACTATGTTGCTGCGCCAGTCTTTGGTCGGCCCGATGTCGCCGCCGCCGGGAAGCTGTGGGTTGTTGCCGGCGGCCCTTCCGAACCGATCGAGCGCTGTCGTCCGGTTTTGGACGCGATTGGTCAGAAGATATTCATTGCCGGCGAGGAAGCGCACGCTGCGAACGTGATCAAGTTGGCGGGAAATTTCATCATCACGACCGTGATCGAGAGTTTGGCAGAAGCCTTTGCTTTTGGCCGCAAGTCCGGAGTTCATCCGAATACCTTTCTGGACATTCTCACGAACTCGCTCTTTCCGGGGCCGGTGTACCAAACTTACGGTAACCTGATCGCGTCAGACCGGTTCGAACCTGCGGGCTTCAAATTGCCGCTCGGATTTAAGGACAACCGCCTGCTGCTCGCGGCAGCGGAGGAGGCCAGAGTGCCAATGCCGATGGCTAGCTTGGTCCATGATCGGTTTGTAGCCGCTCTCGCGCGGGGCCTGAGCGAATCCGATTGGTCGGCTATCGCCCGTCTCTCCTACGAGAGTGCGGGACTTGAGTAACGCAAACTGTTAGTTTGCGATTCACGTTGAATGCCCGGGATACTCGCGCAAACTAACAGTTTGCGTTACAAAGACTGGTTTTCGGGAGGAGGTTGGCAAATGATTTATCGAACACTGGGCAGCACTGGAGAAAAGGTATCAGCGATCGGCGTAGGCGGCTGGCATCTCGGTCTGAAAACTGTTGACGAACAGTTGGCTATTCGCATGGTTCGTTCGGGCATCGATCGAGGCATCAACTTTCTCGACAACTGTTGGGATTACAACGACGGCGCGAGCGAGCTACGGATGGGCAAGGCGCTGCGCGACGGTTACCGGGAACGTGCTTTTGTCATGACCAAAATTGATGGGCGTTCGAAAAAGGAGGCTGCCCGGCAACTTGATGAATCTTTGCGGCGCTTAGGTGTCGACTACATCGATCTGGTCCAGCACCATGAGATCATCCGGTTTGACGATCCGCACCGCATCTTTCATCCCGAGGGCGCGAATGCAGCACTAGTGGAAGCGCGCGCAGCCGGCAAGCTTCGCTACATCGGATTCACTGGTCACAAGGATCCGCGCATACACCTGCACATGCTCGAAGTAGCAAAAGAGAATTCCTTCAAGTTCGATACTGTTCAAATGCCTTTGAACGTCATGGACGCGCATTACCGTAGTTTCGAGAAGCGGGTTTTACCTGAATTAGTGAGGCAAGAGATTGGCGTCTTGGGAATGAAGAGCATGGCGAACGGGATTCTTTTGAAGTCGAAGACGGTGACGCCAATTGAGTGTCTGCACTACGCACTGAATCTCCCGACGTCCGTCGTAATCACAGGCATCGACAGCATGGAAATCCTTGATCAGGCGTTTGCAGCAGTTGAATCGTTTCATCCGCTCAGCACCGACGAGCGCGAAGCGTTGCTTGCGAAAACCCGCGAGGCTGCGGCGAACGGTCGCTTTGAACCGTTCAAGACATCATCAATTTTTGATGGCACCGCCGAGAACCCTGAGTGGCTTGGCGAAGAGCCGCCTGAGATTCGCGAGCTAATGCCGGCGTAGGCAGCACCGTCATTCTCATGGTTATTGGGTCGTTTCTAAGTTAAACTTGGAAGCGAAATACCGCATGAGCTCAGCAAACATTCCACTCAGAGTGCATATCGGCGAAGTCGTTCGCAATGGCGTTCTGTTCAAGCCTGCAAATCATCCGGAAGGTTTAATGAATTCAGACCTCCTTATCGAGACAGTCGCGCGTTTCTTCTCTCTGCTGCGCGAGCGTCAAATCGAGTACGTCCTGGTCGGCGGCATCGCTTTGCTGCAATACGTGGAAGGCCGCAACACGGAAGACATCGATCTGATTATGGCCGTGTCCGAGCTTGAGCGGTTGCCTGAATTACATGTGGAAACTCGTGACGCTGATTTTGCTCGCGGCAGGTTCGGCGACCTAAAAGTTGACGTGCTCCTTACCACTAACCTTCTCTTCGACGAGGTGCGCAAGCGCTACACAGCGATGCAGCGTTTTGTCGAGCAGGAGATTCCGTGCGCCACCGTCGAGGGCTTGATTCTGCTGAAACTCTACGCGCTTCCGTCTCTTTATCGCCAGGGGAACTTTACGCGCGTCGGTCTGTATGAAAACGACGTGGCCACGTTGCTGCATGCGCATCACCCGCCAATCGAGCCGCTTCTTGACGAGCTTTCCCTTTACTTGAACGAAAGCGACATGACGCAAGTCAAACAAATCGCAAGCGAGATCCAGCAGCGCATCAGCCGGTTTGAAGAACGTAGCTAGCTTGAGCATCAGAGTGAGTTGCTGGAGAATTGGCAACGCGCGGTCGCGCATGAACCGCTACAAACAATCGTGCCTTTGGAGCCGGCTCCGTAGAGCTACCGGCGCTGAAATTCGAGTGCAGCGGTTCTGAGCCAAGTAGTAGGATTGAACCATGAAAATACCGGAGATTAAGAGCTGGGCATTAGATATCGTTGGTCGCATCAAGTCTCGCGAACCAACAGAGGATAGTCGAGTCGAATGCAAGGCTTCGTGGCTGGACGTGAAGAACGTTTCTCGCCAGCTTGCCGGACATGCTAATGCGGCCTCAGGCGAGCCCGTTTTGTGGCTCATCGGAGTGGATGAAAAGGGTGGAGTCGTAGCTGGTGCTAGTCATAACGAATTAGCCAACTGGTACCCACAACTAGTTAAAGAGTTTGATGGCGTCGCTCCCTGCTTGGTAGCCGACTTAAACATAGCAGTAGAAGACAAGACAATCGTGGCTTTACTGTTTGAGACGACTAATGCGCCCTTTGTTGTCAAAGTACCAAACAGTGATCGACTTGAAATTCCGTGGCGCGAGGGAACACGCACACGGTCTGCAAAACGAGCTGAGGTACTAAGGATCTTATCTTTATTGCAGAATCAGGGAACGTTAATACCAGTAAAGGAATTCGCAAGTGAAAGTCCTCGCGCCCAAAATCTTGCGATCGAACGCCCGCCGTTTTGGGAGTACTTATTGACCATTGAATTGTTGAAAGGAAAACTGCAACAGGTCAGGCGGAACTACGATGACGTGAACGGAGAACGAACATTTAGAAAAGCAAGAATAATACAGGGGAAAGACTTTACCAGGATGGTACAGGAAAAAATGAGCGATATCGTCGCAGTGATCGAAGTGTTGAAGTCTTGCGTTGAAATAGAAATCCCTGCCTCTTGGGGGTTGCCCGGCGAGCCTGGAGACGCAATAGAAATAAAACGCGCCGTCGATAGGTTCATTGCTGGCTGCAACGAGTTGGTTGAGTGGGAGAGTGAGATGGCGTCTCTCCGACCCCCGGAAGCATTCAGCAAAGTTCAATCGTTGATGAGAGGACTTACTTCCCAGAACCTGGCTGAGTTGGAGCGGTTTGCGGAAGAGTTGGGCAAGCCTTTTGCACAATCAAGACCTACTCCAGGACAAGTTATCGAGATCAACCTGAAATTTGATTTCCCTGAAGGTAGGATTGACGAAATAACTAGCGAAGCTCAACGTATCGTCGGAATTATCGAAAGCGACCCGGAAGCGTGGTCGGATCAATGGAACTGATAGTCCAGGGACGAGTGTAGTAGCTGGCAGCTAATGGAACAACGGCACGGAAAGAAAATCTGACCTTAAACGAGTGTTGGTGACTGCCAAGCGTTCGGACCAGGTCATTGAACTCAGACGCGACCTGTGTGTTCCTTAACCTGACTGGACACCGTACCGGCAACGCGGCGCTTCCCGGCATCTGACGTTTCGAGCCGCGCGAGTCTCTCCATCAACGTGATCACGGCCGAGAAGTCTTCCTCGTTGCCCTCGTTGAATTCTGCGACATTCATTTGAAACGCTGCCGCAGTTGCCGGCATGGGTACTTTCGCGGCGGCGGCGGTTTCGAGAACTAAGCCAAAATCTTTGTTCATCAGTCGGATTGGAAACTGCGGGCTGTAATCTCCACGGTCCGCTCGTGACAGCTTGCCGAGATGCGCAGGGGCTATGACCGCTGTGTGCGACAAAACTTCAAGCAACCGATGGCGATCGAGGCCTTCCTTCCGCCCGAGTGCAACCGACTCGGCGATCGCTTGCATGCCAACTCCAAGCAAGGTATTGGCAACGAGTTTCATCGCGGTCCCTGACCCACTGCTACCCAAATAAAAATACTGGCCCGCGATCGAACCGAAGATTGGTTGGGCGGCTTGAAAAAGTTCTTCGTCTCCGCCGCAGAAGAGCGTCAACGTACCCTCTTCGGCAGCAGGGGTGCTGCCCGAAACAGGCGAGTCCAGACATTTCACTCCAGCCTCGCGACTCAGTTCGTATAGTTCGCGTGAAGTCGCCGGCGACACCGTGCTCATCTCGATCACTGCTGAGCCTCGACGCACATAAGCAAAGACACCTTGCGGATCGGCATACACACTCTTGACTGCATTGTCATCGGGAAGAGACGACACTACGACGTCCACTTTTGATGCGAGTTCAGCGATGCTGTCAGCGACCGTTGCGCCATATTTAACCAACGCCTCGGCACCGTCACGGTTGCGGTTGTAGGCGATGACCTGGTAGCCGTGTTCGAGCAGTCGCCTGGCCATACGGCTGCCCATGTTGCCAAGACCAATAAAACCAAGTCGCGTATTTTCATTAGTGAGTGAGTTCATTTGCCCTCTCAATCCGCTGCATTTTCAATCCTGCCCCTATGAGCAAGGCTTCTTTCAACTGGATGCGCCCATCAACTGCGGGCCAATCGATATTCGAGAAAAACGCTTCAATGTATTTCGGCCTATCAGCCGGCTTGTAGTCCAGGAGATAGGCGTGTTCCCAAACGTCCATGACGAGGAGCGGATGAAAACCCGCGACATTGCCAACTTCATGAAGCGAGATCCAGTGATTCGACACAGCCCTGTTTGTTGGATTCTGATAGCAGATCGCCCAACCGACGCCGCGCATTTTTCCAATGCTCGTGAAGTCTGCTTTCCACACCTCATAGCTGCCAAAGCTGTCTACCGTCGCTTGATAGAAATCCGAATCGCGAGCCGGGTCACCAGACCCATCCTTCTGCATGTTTTCAAAGTAGTACTCATGCAGGACCATGCCGTTGTACTCAAAGCCGAGTCGTCTGGTGAGCTCGGAGTAAGCCGGCATCTCCTCCTGGTCTACAACTCCGTCAGCCAGGATGTCGGCGATTCGCTGATTGAGATCGTTAGTTCCTTTTACATAACCCTCGTACAACTTGAAATGCATCTCAAGAGTCTGGTCAGAGATGCCGTTCAAGCCGCTGAGGTTGAACTGACGCGCGTGGTACATATCGTTGATCATTTCGTGCTCCCCGTTTTCTGTTTCCTGGGCATTCAACTGAAGCCGCTTTCCTAGTACAATCTGGGCGTCGGCATACTCCTCTCGTCCGCCGGCGTTGGATTAATGTCATCAGCCCAGTAGGCAAAGACCAGAGAACCAGCCCAAAGCAAAAGAAAGGCAACGATGGCGAGCCCGATCACAGACCAGACTCGCGTATCCTTCGTTGTCATGCTTAAGCGTCGCGCTAGAAACTTCTTGACGACGTCAAACCTGGACTCTTTCGCGTTGTACGTGCCGTCAATCATTCTCCCTCCGGTTTCATTCAATCGTTCAGTGACTAGTATCGGCTGAGGGTCTCCGGAAAGGTGGTCACGCTCGGCGGGATGCGACTTACCGCTCCACTTAAAACCTCGCCGGCTTTCATTCCGTAGAAGGCCTCGTTCAGCTTGTTATCCGGCGTGATCGCAGTGCCTTTCAAAGCCACACCTGCAAAGAGTCCTTTGCTACGTGAATAGGTAAGGATCTCGGCTTTGAGTTGTGCGTCTGTTGCCGCGCTCGCCTCGCGCCCGATAGGACCGGCTGCTACCCCAACCTCACCGCCGATCTCAAATTTGTCACCGGCGAGCCCGCTCAATCCCTTTTCGTTCATTATCAGCAAGACATAATCGGTTTTGTCTGCACCAATCTGCGCTCCAAAACTCCCACCCCCTAAGTTGAAAAACGCAGGCGTGGTCCAACCATGGGCGGTTCGCCGGCTGACTACGCCTTTCCCTTCGCGGCCTCCAAATATGAAAGCCGCTTTCAACACTCTTGGGAATACAGCGATCGCTTGCGCTTTGTCGATCAATTCCTTTGGAATCGCGTTGTCAGGAGCGCCCATGATCTCGTTAAAGACCGCGGCGGCATCATTAGAACGGTGCGTCGCTTCCTTCGCCTTTTTGCCTTGCGCAAACGCAGACGTGCCCAGGGCACACGTGACGATCACGATACTGAGAATGCCCATGATTGATATCTTTGCGTAATGCTTCATCTTCTTTTCTCCTTTGATTTTGTCTTCGACGCGGTGCGCCTTAATTATTAGCTTCCGTAGGATCTGTGATTCCGTAGACTTGTCACGGAGATAGTAGGCAGACTTCTCATGATGGGAGTCCGAGGCAATCTTCGCCTCGTAGGAATCGTAAGCACGCGTCTGTGGATTAGGCCTCTGCTACGTCCGTTCAGTCCGATAGCAGTCCCGATGAGTGCGCCCTTGGCTCTATTCTGATGGCGATACAGGCGGCGCTGAGCTGTCGCAATTCCGCCGAATGCCTGTCCTAAGATCGCGACGCTCAGAAGCAATGTTGCGATAATGCGTTTTCGATTACCTTCTTTCACTCCACTGACCTCCAGATTGCCTAACTCACAAGTGTTGGACTATCCGCTGTCTGATCCTGTAGGCGTAGAGGTGCAAATGCCTTGCCACAATCAGCGAGGCGATAAGACAACTCATTCCTTAGTTATTTGCGAAGCGAGAGAGGCGTGAATGCACTTGTGGCTGGAATTGACTGGCCATATCTCACCATCTGACTACGGATGGCCATGGCGCGATGCAAGTCAAAAGTCAGTTGCTCAACCACCACCTGTATGGAACAGGCGGCCTATCAGAAATCCGACTGCTGCAGCGCCGAGACCGATCGCGACCATTTGTAAGCCGCTCTTGCGCCAATCTCCGACCAGCGTCTTTGCAGAATAAACACCGACGGCGAAAAGCGTCACTGCACTGAGCACTATCGCCAAAACAATCGCCGGCGTGCGTGCGACAACCATGAAGGGAATGATCGGTATAAAATGACCGATAAGGGTCGCGACGGTGACCACCACAGCGCTCCGCACCAGGCTCTGCTGCCCGACCGGTTGCAGATGCAGCTCTTCATTCATCATCGTGCTGACCCAGCTCTCACGATTGGACGTGATCGTGGAAACAACATCTTCGAGAAGGCGTCCTTTGAAACCCTTGGCTGCATAGATTTCCCTGATTTCCTCGCGTTCCTCTTCAGGTCGCGACGAGATCTCATTTTGCTCGCGAGCTTTTTCGGCGAGATAAAAGTCGCGGTCCGAACCAAAAGATGTATAGGCTACCGCTCCCATTGAAATTGATTCTGTGATTGCAGCCGCAATTCCGGTAACGAGCAGAACGTGGGTTGAGCCGGCGGCTGCTACGACGCCAAGCGCGATACCCAACATGTTGACCAGGCCGTCCTGTCCTCCGAGGATCACATCTCTGAGAGAGTTGTTGGTACTGTGCTCTTCCTTTCCGATCGTCGGGCTCTCTCGACTGTCGTTGAGCGAAGCACGCACCGACCGCCCGAGACGAGTTGTGGTCGTCTTCTTCATGTCTAGACCGTTCGATGCAATCAAAGCGTTTTCCTCCTATCAACGCAAACTGCTTTTGTCCTTGCTTAGCGTGCGCACGATCTCGCTTAGCCCACGCTTCATAAGCGAGACCTTTGCACGGACGTCAAGCAGCATCGCAACCCGATTGTCCAAATCGCTGATATTCAGTTTACGGACCTGAGAAATGTTGCCGCTGATAGATTCAAGTCTGCGCTCGCTCTTGGGTGAGGTGTCTTGATTGATACGACCTTCGGCGCGCCACTTGGCAACAAGTTGCTCTCTCCGCGTGACGATATTTGACTGAGCGGAGTTTGATTGAGAACAGTTTAATGGGGAGAGGCTTGGTTGAGCTGGCGCAGCGGAGTTTAGATATGACCAGACGGCTTCAGGATAGACACTTGGGATTGCTTCCATCGCATCTGGCTGGCGGCCAAAGAATCTGGCAAGCATCCGCGGCGAGTCGCCCAAGGGTCGTCGCCCGCCACCCTGCGTATGAATCCCAATGAGCGATAGGACAACCGAGCCGGCACCACCCGCCACGCCGATGCCGTTGCCGAGGTTCACCGTGCTTGGTTTGAACTGAAGTGCCGAGGTGACCGCGCCAAAAGCACCGCCCGTTACAATCGAAGCTATGTTGATAATGTTTTGCGCCTTATCGCGCTTCGCCTGTAAATCAGTGCGGATCGATCTGAGCTGGTCTACCTCTGAATCGATGATTGCATTCACGCTATCGATATCAAGGGAGGCTGCCAAAATCTTTTCCGTAATCTCCTGTCGGACTGCGAGTGATTCCAGGCTGGTTAGTGAACCGGCAGCACGCTGGCGACCTAACTGATCCAGAAGCGGCGCGACGCCGATCTGATGGGCAATCTGTGCTGCCTCAGAAGATAGTGTGCGCACCTGGATTTCGGACGATCCGGTTTCCGGTTGCAAGTTTGTCTGTGGAGTTTGTGCTGTCGTGGGCCAGGTAGACGCCGCAATCAGAAATGCGATTAGGCAAAAGGATCTTACCGATGCAAGTGACTGTCCTCTTTTCACTGGGACCGCGGGCGTCTCGCCCGCACGAAGCGCTGTCAGGCGCGACTGAACTCGCAAACAGGTCAACCCGGGAGGCTGCTCGCGCTTCGCGCTCGCGGCGGGCGAGACGCCCGCGGTCCCAGTAAGAGCGTCATAACTGCTTTTAGGATTCCCATTCGCTTGCATAGTCGCGTCCCTTACGCTTTCATCGTCACGCGCTCGGGGTTGGTACGCTTATCGGAGGTTGGCGAGTCGCACTGAAAGCGCCTCAAGCAGGCAAAAAGGCCAATTAGTCCCAAGCCTACGAAGGCCAGCGGCGCTAGCTCAGGAGGAGTACTCCCAATCTTGACACCTCCGTTTGTCCCAAGCGGCACAGCCCAAGCGGTCAACACCCGGCGAAAGTTACCTACCGGATCCCCCTTGCTATGAAACCAGACTCCGAGCACACCTACGATCAAGCAGAGGGAAAAGCCGACCTGCAACACCCTTCGTCCCGAACCATTCCACTGATAGAGTCCGACGACGCCCGCAATCAACATCAGTCCTATGTAGACGAGCGGAATCCAGGTCTCCCATTGGCGCGCAAGCTCCACGCGATGCTCCCACCGTATGTCGATCATGAGTCCTACCAGCCCGCCAAGCAGAAGCAAGACAATAATCCTATTCAATGACCAGGACTGGATTGCTCTCACGGTTCGCTCCTTCGCTGAATTTACGTTCATACCTGTGGCTACGGACGAGCTCACACTAATGCTAACGGATCGGAGAGGCATGGTCTGTCCCCATCCGTTCAGTTCGACCTCGCAAGTTGACAACGCCAGCGCCGGGACGCGACACGAGTATTGGAACCACAGCCGAAACTGCCATCACTCCCGCGATGATATGAAGCGCTCCGCGATACGAACCTGTCGTCTGCCGCATGTAGGCGATTAGTAGCGGCCCAACCGCGCTGGCACAGCCCCAGGCGGTCAGCATCAGACCATAGATAGGCCCAACATTCTTCGAGCCGAAATAATCCGCCGCAAACGCCGGCATGGTTCCGAAGCCACCGCCATAGCACATGAGCACGACGAACGTAGTAATCGTCATCAACGAGACCGCGGTGAGGCTCGGAAGCAACCAGAAGAGTAGAACCTGAATCACGAACATCACGAAGAATGTTGCCCGCCTCGTTATCAAGTCGGAGACCCACGCCCAAAACACTCGTCCGAGTGCATTACCGATACTCGCTATTCCCACCATGCTCGCCGCCACCACCGCGCTCACGCCAACAAGCTCCTGGAAGATCGGTGCCTCCTGCGAGATGATCGAAATGCCCGCGAACGTATTCAGAAACAGCAGCAGCCAGAGCGCATACCACTGCCAGGTCTTGAGCGCTTCGCCGAGCGTGTAATCGCGTCCCGCACGTTGCGAAGTTTGTGTCGCAGTCGGCGTCCAACGCTCCGGTCTCCAGTCTTCGGGCGGATTCTGCATAAACAAGCTGGCAACAACGGTCACAATCAAATATGCGATGCCCAGATAGGCAAAGGTGTTCAATACGCCAACGCTCTGAATGAGCCGGGTAGCTACAGGGGCAGTGATCAGAGCGCCGGCGCCGAAACCACCAACCGCGATCCCGGTGATGAGTCCTCTGCGATCCGGAAACCATTTCACCAGGACCGCAACCGGAACGATGTAAGAAAGGCCCAGACCAATCCCGCCGATCAATCCATAACTGAGGTATAACCACCAGAGTTTGTTAGCCGAGAAGCTGGCGAGAAATACTCCGAGTCCATAGAGTATCCCGCCGGTGATGGCGACGACGCGCGGACCTTTTCGATTCAGCCAAAGGCCGCCAAGGAACGCCGAGATACCCAGCACGAAAATGCTGATCGTAAACGTCAACGTTACTTCGGATATACTCCAGCCGAATTGCCTGACGAGCGGAGCACGGAATACGCTCCATGCATACACTGCGCCCAGCGCAACCTGCATCAATACCCCAGCCGCAGCGATGATCCATCGATTAAGGGTTCGCATAGATTCTCCTTCTATTCAAGCTCACGTTGCCTGATCGCCTTGTAGCAGGTGTTGCTACAAGCCATCCGTAAGTGTCTTGAGGAACAAAACAATGTTGTCCTCTTGTTCATTAGTTAGGCCAAGATTCCCGATCTTACGCGTGACGTTTTCGGGGACCTCGGGCTCTGGCCAACAAGTGACCTTTTCGCCAGCTGAACCCTGCGCGCACCTTGGAAAGATCTGAGAGGTATTGTAGAAATGCACAACCTCTTTCAAGCTTTTTAAGTAGCCATTGTGCATGTATGCTTTTATGAAATCGGGGCGCGGTCGCATGTCAACGTCACGCAGCGTCGGGACCTGAAACTTCCCGTTGAAGAGAGGGGCCAGCTGTCGCCATTGCTGGGGGTTAGGATTGTTCGCACCACTTAGCATGCCTCCTACTCCTAAATCTTTATAGGCAAGCCCCTGAGTATTGGCGACGTAGCCGTACTGGTCTGGTTTTGATTCACAATAGAAGGGTTGCGCTAAATTGCGAGGCAGACCGAGGTTAGCAGAAGTGAAATCAGTAAACAGGGGCGCAACATCTGCTGCTTGCGAGACAACTCCGTTTACGGCGGTTCCGCTTGAGTGGCACTGATTGCAATGGGCTATTCCATTAAATAACTCGTAGCCGCGCTTCTCTAGCGGGGTCAATTGTGCTTTGCCTGCCAGCCAGGCATCGAATTTTGATGAAAAAGGGCTTACATCCGAAGATGCCTCATAAGACGCGATTGAAAGAGTTATGTGATCGTAGGTCGAATTTGACAGTCCTCGGTCATGCGCACTGAGATGAACTGGAAACGGATCATTTTCGGGAGGCGGTGCGGGCTTAGCACAAACACTCGCGATATCTGCGGGCCATTTGATGGCAAATGATTGGCCTCCCCAGATTGTTTCAACGAGCGACCGGTACGGCCCTTGAGATATCTTCCAGACAAAACAAGCGCTATCTGGATTCGCCATCTCGAGTGGGTTCACGGGAGGACCCTGAGCCTGTTCCGCCGCCGGATTACTAAGTCGAACTCCGGTTGCTCTCATATCCCAAAAGTTTCCACCATAGAAGTCACCCTGGGTTGCGTTGTAGTGGAGAATGGGAGCAAATGCTGCGTACGCGTAGCTCTGTGGTTTTCTACCTGAAAGTCGGCTGTTCGGTGTCGGCGAAACCGCATTTGTGACGCTTACCCCTCCAGGCGCGGCCACGATCGTCGCATTGAAGACGCTACAGCCTCCCGAGAATCCGGCATTTGCGACGTGACAAGTTGCGCACGCTATATTTTTCGCGGGTGAAAGAGTCTTATCGTAAATCGCTAACTTACCGAGGAGCGTAGTTTGTTGATATTGATCCAGTGGAGCTGCCGATGATACTTGCTGAATCAGATTCGATTCGGTGTTGTCTATGAATGAATTGATGGCCGCTACATCAGGATCTTGATTCGCTCCTCCTGGGAGGAGCGATGCTATATCTACGTTTTGGCTACAAACGGAGAACGGCGTCGCTCCCGGCTTCTTCTGCGCCGGAGATGACACGCCACTCTGGGCCGAAGTGGTGTAAATGACAGTTGGGATGCCCGCCGCCGCGATGACAACCATCAACATGTCTCTCGAAATTCTGCGCATTATGGATTCCTCCTACTTTGACTAATGCCGAGGATTCTTCTCCGTTAGATTTTTCCCAAACGCCACCAGCAGATCGTTGAAAGCAGCCAATCCTCGACGAAAGTCCCTATTCCAAAACGTGCTCATAAGTTTGAAAAGCCCTGGTGGTTTGGATTCCTCGGCATTGGCCTGGACCAAAGCCTTGGGGATGGCCCTGGTAAGATCGCTGAGCAAGGCCGGGTCGATCTCTCCGAGCGCTGAAGCCAGCAGTAGCAGGTTGCGAGTCGTACGTATGGCCTCTGGACCGCTTGCAACAGCGACAACCTGTTCGAGAATTTTCTCGCCTCCTCCAAGCGCACCGCGCATCAGTTCGAGCACGCCTCGATCGTGAAGAGCCTGTAAGACCTCGTAAGCAGCCAGCAGCGCCTCAGCGTGATCCTGTGGGGCTTGTTTCAGTCGCAAATTGAGCCCCACACGCGGATCGCGCGGCGCCAGGTGTAAAGAAATCGGTTGGGCCATCTTTGCTACTCCTATCTCACTTCCGCCTTCAACAGCCGCGGCTGGATCTGAACTAGTTGAGGTCCTGGAGGCTGATAGTCCGCACGCTTCCACTTGCGTTCGACTTCAACCCCGCGCTGCGGCGTCGGATGTCCCCATCGCGAATTGGTCCTGGGCAACGGGTTGGCGCCGATCTCCGGCAGTACCGTCAGCTTCACCGAAGTCTCTTTGTATGCCGGTGTATGAGTCACGGGATCGGTGTGGCTGCTCGTCAAACGATTGACGGGGCTCTCGACTGAGTTCATCGGCATGTAGAGTTCTTTGCCGTGAACGCGATCGGTCACCAGAGCGCGCACGCGGACTCTGCCGTAACGCGACGTAAGTTGTACCCAGGTTCCGGATTGAATTTTTCGCTCTGCGGCAAGTTCCGGTGAGACTTCTACAAACGTGTCCGGTGTCTTCTCGCGAATTCCTGCGGTTCGATAAGTCAGGTTGCCTTCGTGAAAATGTTCGAGCAGGCGTCCATTGTTCAGGTGGAGATCAAACTCGGCATTGGATTGCTCGGCAGCTTCCAGCCACTGCAAAGGAAACAGCCGCGCCTTTCCGTCCGGGAAGAAAAACTGTTTGGTGTAAAGCAACGGTTGATCGCTGCCGTCCGCAGCCACGGGCCATTGCAGCGATTGGTAACCCTCAAGGCGTGTGTAGTTGACTCCCGCGAACAAGGGAGTTAGCGACGCGATTTCATCCATTACCTCGGAGGGATGCAGATAGTTCCAATTGGCGCCGAGCTGGTTTGCAACATCACGGATGATTTGCCAGTCGGGCCGGCATCCTGCCAACGGTTCAAATACTTCATACAGCCTCTGAATTCTCCGTTCGGTGCTGGTAAACGTGCCTTCCTTTTCTAAACTTGGCGTCGCCGGCAAAACGACATCGGCATACTGGCAAGTGACGCCAAAAAAGATTTCCTGTACGACAAAGAACTCGAGTTTGGAGAACGCGTCCCCAACATAGTTTGCGTTGGAGTCGACGATGCTCATCTCTTCGCCGATGAGGTACATCGCTTTGAGCTTGCCCTGCTCGATCGCCTCCACCATCTCGTGATTGTCCAGACCCTTGCTGGAGGGGAGAGTCACATTCCAGCGAGCTTCAAAACGTGCGCGCACTTCCTTGTCATCAACCGATTGGTAACCCGGAAGATTGTTTGGCATCGATCCGTAATCGCTAGCTCCTTGTACGTTGTTGTGTCCACGCAAGGGATAGGCGCCGGTCCCCGGGCGCATGTAGTTGCCGGTGGCTAAAAGCAGATTCGAGATTGCAGTTGAAGTGTCGGAGCCCTGGCTGTGTTGCGTGACGCCCATTGCCCACAAAATGCAGACTCGCTCTGCTTCGGCGATCATATGGGCCACCTTTTTCAATGTTTCAATCGGCAGGCCAGATCGCTCGGCGGCAAATTCCAAAGTGAAAGGCTCAAGGCTCTTGCGATAGTCGTCGAAGCCGTTTACCCATTTGTCGATAAAGTCAGTCTTGGCTAGTCCGTTATCGATTAGGTAGCGCGTGACGGCCGAGAGCCAGATGAGATCGGTGCTGGGCCGTGGATGCAGGAAGACGTCGGCGCGCCGCGCCATCTCATGCTCGCGCAGATCCGAGACGATTAACTTTTGACCGTGCAGTTTGTGTGCTCGCTTTACGCGAGTCGCGATCACTGGATGGCTTTCCGCGGTGTTGCTGCCGACGATGAGAACCAGGTCGGCCTGGGATACGTCTGTGATCGAGCCTGAGTCTCCGCCGTAACCGACGGTTCGAAATAGACCGACCGTCGCCGGCGACTGGCAATAGCGCGAACAGTTGTCGATGTTGTTGGTGCCGACCACTGCGCGGGCCAGCTTCTGCATTAGGTAGCTTTCCTCATTGGTGCACTTCGACGATGAGATGAGTCCTATCGAATCCGGACCGTCCTTCGCTTTTATTTCACTTAGTCTCCGGGCGACCAGGTCAAGAGCCTCTTCCCATGAGGCTTCACGAAATTGGCCTCCTTCTCGAATGAGCGGTTTCGTTAGTCGCTCATTGCTGTTGATGTGGTCCCAGGCAAACTTTCCTTTGACGCAAGTTGAAACTCCATTGGCCGGGCCTTCCAGAGGCTCGACTTTGAGAATGTGACGGTCCTTGGTCCAGACATCGAAGCTACAACCGACGCCGCAATAGGTGCACACTGTTTTCGTGCGTCGAATGCGTGACTCGCGCATTCCCTCCTCGGCTTCGGACACTCGCATGATGGTGCCGTAGCCGGTCTCGGGCTCAATGCTTTTGACGATATTGATCATCCCCTGCAACGCTGGTTTCGGAAGTCCAGTGAAAAACCCGGCGTGACCGAGCATCGACTTTTCCATCAGCGCATTGCACGGGCAGACGGTTACGCAATGACCACAAGAGACACAGCTCGACTCACCGATAGTCGAGCCACCATCCCACAGTACCCGCGGATGTGGGTCCTCCCAATTGATCGAGAGCGTTTCGTTCACCTCAAGGTTCTGGCAGGCTTCGACGCAGCGGCCGCAGAGAATGCATTGATCGGGGTCGTAGCGATAGAAGGGATTTGTATTGTCGACTTCGTAAGGCTTGGAGCGGAATGGAATGTTTTGATGTTCAACGGCCAAAAGCTTCGCCGTATTGTGAACTGTGCAGTTACCATTGCTGTTATCACAGACCGTGCAGTAGAGCATATGATTGCCGAGAATACGGTCGTATGCTTCTCTCTGTGCGGCATCGGCAGCCTCAGATTTCGTATCCACGATGAGTCCATCTGAAACAGCAGTCGCGCAGGCCCTGAACAGTTGACCGTCAATCTCGACCATGCAGGTGTCGCAGGTTTGGATTGGGCCAAGTTGCGGGTGATAGCAGACCTGCGGAATCTTGCTGCCCGTGCGATTGACGACGTCTATCAACCGTTCACCGGCCTGGGCTTCCTGGACTACACCATCAATCGTGACACTGATCATGATTTACGCCCCTGTAACTATTCGCATCTACGAATCGAGCGCGTTCGTCGCGCAATTTCATTAACACCGTGGCGCTAGTCTGGTAATCCGAGCCCAGCGCGCCATCCGTGAACCGTTGTTTGCGCTAGTAACGTCTGTAGTAACCACGATAACGACGGTCACGGTGGTTCCTGTGTCTCTGGATCAAGTAACCGGTTCCCGCGCCCGCGCCAGCACCAATCAATGCTCCGCGTCTGCCGCCAATTAGTGCGCCGCCAAGCAAACCTGCCGCAGCTCCAATCAGCGCTCCTTTCGCTCTACTGTGGTGACCACCACGGTAGGAGCGTTGTGCGTTTACATTGAAAGTGCCGAATACGCCGACAAGCAGAACGACGCTTAGCAATGCCGCTAAGGCCCGCTTATTTCCAAAAGGCATCTTCATCTCGAGTTCCTCCGTATCCTCACCAACCGAATCAGAAAGATTTCAATTGCAGGACGGAAGTGCACACACTGTGCCGCGGGGCCGAAACTGCGAGTGCAAATGCAAACCGTGGTTAACTAAGAGGATCTATTGAGACACTGGGAGTGTCTGTGATTTTTTCAGACCTTGGTTTAACGATCGACGATGACCACGTGATGCCAGACGGTGATATTTGGACACTTGATTCAGCGGGCGTCGCCTTCGTAGCTACTGATGTCGCACTAAGTTTGAGGGGCAGCTGCATTGAGGCCGCCGCGTCCTGGTCGTGAATCCGCAAGGCGAAGGCAATCCCCAAAAGCCCGAACACGATTGAGGCAGCAAACGCATGATGGAAGGCAGTTACGGAGTTGTGCTGGCCAAGGACAGTCGCCAGGACCGCGACCCCGATCGACGCGGCGACCTGTCGGTTGGTATTGAAGAGCGCTGACGCGCGGCCGGTTTCCTCCGATGGAATTGATGCAAACGCGGCCGCCTGGGAGGCGACGATGGCGAGACTCATCGAGACGCCCCGCAGGAACATGATCGCGCGAATCCACCAGAGGCTCGTCTCGAGGTCGACCAGGAGGAACAGCGCCGAGGTGACTGTGATGCCCACCAGCGCCAACGTCAGCATGCGCCGTGGGCCAACTCGGGGATAGAGCCGGCTCGACCACGGCACCATAAGCAACATCCCGAGCGCTTGCGGGAAAGTCGTCAGTCCCGACCCCAGCGCCGAGATACCACGCAGCTCCTGCAGAAACAAAGGCAGTAAAAACAGTATGCCGAGGAGCACAGCATAGATCATGAACATGCTGAGATTCGCTGACCGGAATACGCGATTGCCGAAGAGGCGCAGATGCAGGATTGGGTCGGGCCGGCCAAACTCCAGAACTACGAGAATGCCGAACAGCACTACGCCCGCGAGGCCGCTGGCGACCACCGCTGTCGACGTCCAACCGTGAGCGGGCGCTTGAGAGAGGGCATAAAGCACCAGGGCCAACCCCGCACCAGAACAGAGGAAACCCCAGACGTCGAACCGCCCAGCCGCCGGCTCCCTGTGCTCGCGAATGAAAAGCAGGACGAAGACAAGGGTAACGAAACCGACGGGTAGGTTGACGTAGAAGATCCAGCGCCAACTCGCGTTGTCCACCAACCAACCGCCCAGTACCGGACCGAGCGCTGGCGCGATCGCGGTGGGCATTGTGATCACTGCTGAAGCCCTGGCGCGTTCAGCTGGTGGGAAGGCGCGGAACAGCATCGCAGTGCCGACTGGTGTCATCATGCCGCCGCCGACGCCCTGCAACATGCGAAAGGCGATTAGTGAATGAGCGCTCCAGGCGAGGCCGCATAGCGCTGAGCCGGCCGTGAACAACAGGAGTGCGAATGCGAAGGTCCTCTTCGAGCCGAAGCGATCGCTGATCCAGCCGGAGGCCGGGATCCAGATCGCCAGGCTGATCAGATATCCGGTGACGACCCATTCAAGGGTGTCAGTACTAGCAGCGAAGTCGCGACTCAGCGTAGGTATGGCGACGTTGACGATCGTCGCGTCCATGAGGTCCATGAACAGCCCGGCAACGAACGCGATCGCCACCAGCCACTTGTACGACACCTCACGGCTACTCATTCCGCCCCCCAAGCTTCAGCCGCCGATTAACGCGAATAAACGCGAATCTGAAAAAGAATCAACAGGCCCTGGAAAAGGATGGCAATAGATTCCGCAAGACCGTCGTAGTTGGCGATCTTTAGTCTCCTACAGAATCCGCGTTCATTCCCGTTAATCCGCGTCTGATTTTGGGTTGCGCGTCATTAAGCTGCGGCCTCAGAATTCACCCAAACGTTCGCGCGCGCGAACCTGTCGACTCCGTCAATCTCATCTTTGCTCAACCGAAAGTCTGCGGCGCCCACAATTCCGTCAACCTGCTCAGGGCTTCTTCCGCCCACGATTGCGCCGGTCACGGCAGATAGTCGTAGTGTCCAGGCAATTGCTACCTCTCCCGCTGAGAGACCGTGATGCCTGCCGATGTTCTTCAACAATTCAGCGAGCCAGAGGTTTCGGTAAAGCCGAGGTTCCTGAAACTCCGGATTACTCCTGCGCCAATCGTCTTCAGGAAAACTATTAACCCGCTCGCGCGTCATTCGTCCGCTAAGTAGCCCCGACATCATCGGCGAGTAGGCGATTACGCCAATGCCGTTCTTTTCGCAGAAAGGCAGGATCTCGTCCTCGACGTCAGGGTGAATGAGTGAGTAGGGCGGTTGAAGAGAGTCAACGCGTTCGATATCCATCGCGCGTTGCAACTGTTCGACATTGAAGTTTGAAACTCCGATATAACGAACCTTGCCCTCGCGCTTGAGCTCGGCAAGCGTATTCCACCCTTCCTCGATATCGATGTCTGGATCCGGCCAGTGGATCTGGTAAAGATCAATTACTTCCACCTGCAACCGGCGCAAGCTGTCCTCTACCTCGCGCCGTATTGAATCTCGCCTCAGGCTGTGACTGATGTTGCCGGCTTCGTCCCAAACCATCGAACACTTCGTAAAGATGTACGGCCGTTCTGAGCGGCCTCTTAGAGCTTTGGCCACAATCTCTTCAGAATGGCCCAGGCCGTAGACCGCTGCGGTGTCAATCCAGTTGATGCCTCTATCGAGTGCGCGATTGATCGCCGCCATCGAATCGCGATCGTCCTGTGAACCCCAACCGAATTGCCAACCACCGCCACCCACGGCCCAGCTCCCAAACCCAAGGGTTGTGATGAGTAAGTCCGTCTTTCCTAATTGTCGTGTTTGCATTTCCTTATCCTCTGCCTGGGTTACAGCATCCGCTGTTCCACAACTTCCGAGACAGCAAGTCTAATGACACTAGTTGACGAAGGACGTCCGAGCGGTCTTGAACAAGAGTAGAATTCCACCTGGTGCCCTACCGGAAATTACCAAGTGTCTAAATACGGCCACCCAACTCGTCTCTAAGGCCTCAAACATTCGACAACTATTGCTCTCCTCTTGGGTATTTCCTGATCGTGAAAGCATCCGAATTGATGGCAAGCGTATTGCACATCAGTCGAAGCGGTCCTTCCATTTCTTGAATTGAAAGAGGGACATAAGGAGAAACGGCGACGCGACAATGTTTTCTCGCGCGGCGAAATGCCGAAATGTACGCTATGAGTAAGTTGAGTAGCATCTATCATCGACTTTATCCCGACCAGAGCTACACTCTGTGTGGATTCCGGGTCGAGAAATCCGATGCTCAAATCCATAAAAAGAGCGGGCTTCGTACTGTGGACTCTTTCCCTCTCGGTCGTAGACTGTGCAAGCAATGCGACAAGATGAGTAGTCGGCGCAAATCAATTTTGGATGCGTTGTGATGGACCATAGGAGTGTTTCAGGAAAATGGTCTCACGAGCGTCAAGGAGTTGGGCTATCGAGCTACACGACAGTATCGAAATGCGCGAATCAATGGTGGCGCTAAGGCCGTGGGAGCGGGTTTAGAGATGATGATCATGCAACTCCGAAAGATTCGCGTCAGTTTCCTGATCCGCCGTAGCGTGCGCTACCTGCTCGTCTCGCACGGCTTTCGGCTCATCCAGGCAGTCACCATCCTGGCAGCGTTGAGTTTTGTGCTAACAGGTAGTCGGATCGCTTTCATCGATCAATATGGCAACCGTGCGGACATCGTCGCTTCGATCTTCGTCACCCTCGCTACCATAGCGGTGCTGACTACGCTAAACCGGAGCGTGATGATCGCTATTGATCGACGCTTCTTTCGCGAGGCATACAATGCTGAGCTAATCTTAACGGAACTTGGCGAGGCGATTCCCACTCTCTCGAAAACCAAACAACTGGTCGAATTAGTGGCCAACAAGATCAGCGATGCGCTGCATCCGGAAAATGTAACCATCTTTCTGGATGACGAGGATGCCGGCGCCTTCGTCGCTGCATTTTCTTCCGTTACATCGAGGGCAGGCGCCGCATTATCATCTCGGCTTCGCAACCTTGTCTTGCGCCATGACGAATGGCCCATCAATCAGTTAAGGAAATCGATTTTGAATTCGGTAGAAGTTAGCGAAGCAGCTCGTTTGTCCAATGGTCCGCGGTTTGAGGCTGATGGTATCTCGACCAATCACGAGAGCCAAACGTTGCGCGCAATACACTCTGCACTCTTGATTCCAATCGCCGCCAATGGTCGTTTACGTGGACTGATTTCACTGGGCCAGCGACTCTCGGATCTGCCTTATGCACAGGAAGACGAGCGTCTGGTGCTAGTGGTGGCCAACCAGATGGGTACCTTCATCGAAAACATAGAGTTGCTCGGCCGCATGGTCGAGGAGGAGCGCATTGCGCGCGAACTCGAGATGGCCGCCGAAGTGCAGCGCCACCTTTTCCCGGCTGATGGTCTCGAAGATAGCGACCTCGAGATCTATGGCACCTGCCTCCCGGCTCGCGGGGTTGGGGGTGACTACTACGACTATTTTCCCGTTGACAATCGCAGCACTGGAATCGCTATCGCCGATGTTGCCGGCAAGGGAATCGCCGCAGCGCTGCTGATGTCGACGGTCCAGGCCTCGCTGCGCTGCCAACTTACCTCTGCAGACAGATCCTTAGCTGATGTCGTCTCTGCAATGAATCACTTGCTTCAACGCTCAACGAGCGATGGGGGTTACGCGACTTTCTTTCTGGCACAGTTTGATAAAGAAACACGTGGGTTAACCTACGTTAACGCCGGGCATAATCCGCCAATGCTTGTTCGCGACAGACTTGCTCCACAAGGGGAAGCCGCAGAGCTTTTTGAGGCGGCGGAAATTCCGCAATATTTATCCAAAATCGCGGCTCTAACGAGTGTTGGTCTCGCTATCCCCATAGCAAATGGACCAGTGGTTAGACGGCTGACCACCGGAGGGCCGATCATCGGCACCTTCCTCAACGGACCTTACGAACAAGAAACTGTTCAGTTGCAGAGTGGCGATACTCTTGTCGTTTACACCGACGGAGTCACCGAAGCCATGAACCCCGCGGGCGTTGAATTCGGTGAAGACAGACTGCGGTCGATCCTGCTTGAATCGGTGCGGTTGCCCGCGCGGGAAACCACCAAAAAGGTTATCGCGAGAACATTAGAGTGGCAGGGCCAGGCTTCGCAGCATGATGACATCACGTTGATCGTCGTAAAGGTCAAATAGATCTTTCCTCTTCTGCTCTTTAACAAGTTCGTATCAGTAAAGAGTAGAACCATTAGGTATCTTGACTCAGTAAACCGCCGTCGTACAATCAAGCCCTAGACAGCCTGGCGACCAGATGGAGGAGCATGGCTACCGTGAACTTGATTGACTCTTACAACTACTGGCTGGTGGCGCTTTCGGTGTTGATCGCCATATTTGCGTCCTACGCCGCTCTGGACCTTGCTGGCCGTGTGACAGCCACAATCGGTTGGACTCGCGCGATCTGGCTGTTGGGCGGGGCCGTTGCTATGGGCACCGGCATCTGGTCCATGCACTACATTGGAATGCTGGCGTTTAACCTACCGGTTCCGGTGGCCTACCATTGGCCCACCGTTCTGTTGTCATTGTTTGCAGCGATTCTCGCTTCGGCCATTGCGCTGTACGTGGTGAGCCGGCAGATGATGAATGCCTTTCGAGCGCTCGCCGGCAGTGTCTTGATGGGTGCAGGCATAGCGAGCATGCATTACATCGGCATGGACGCCATGCGTTTACCGGCCATGTGCCACTTTAATTCCTCTCTCGTGGTGCTTTCCATCATATTCGCGGTTCTGATTTCCCTCGCCGCACTATGGATTACCTTTCACTTCCGCGATGAAAAAGCGGGGAGCGGTTGGGCAAAGACTGCCGGCGCGATCGTGATGGGCGCGGCGATCCCCGTCATGCATTACACCGGCATGGCTGCCGCCAGTTTCACCTCCTCCGACATGCCAGTCGACCCATCTCATGCAGTAAGCATCTCCGAACTTGGCATCCTCGGAATTGCTCTCGTCACCTTGCTCCTCCTGGGACTGGCTCTGCTGACATCCCGGTTGGATAGAAGCTTCGCTCTCCGAACTGTGGAACTGCAGGAAGAGAAGCTGAAACAAAGCGAAGCCTATTTAGCTGAAGCACAGCAACTAAGTCACACCGGCAGCTTCGGCTGGAGAGTTTCAACCGGCGAGATCCTCTGGTCAGAAGAAACCTTTCGAATCTTCCAGTACGAGCGAACGACGAAACCGACCGTGGAACTTATTCGCCAACGGGTTCATCCGGAAGACGCGGCCCTGGTAAAACAGATAATCGAGCGCGCATCGCAGGATGGAAAAGATTTTGATTTTGAATACCGATTGCTGATGCCGGATGGCTTCGTCAAGCATGTTCATGTTGTGGCTCACGCTTTAAGTAAGGAATCAGGCGACATCGAGTTTGCTGGAGCGGTTATGGATGTAACCGAACAGCGCCAGGCGAGAGTGGCTCTGGAAAAAGCATTTGCCGACATCAAGAAGTCAGAGGATCGCCTAAGGCTCGTCATAGACACCATCCCCGGTATGGTCTGGAGCGGTTTGCCTGACGGAACGTTCGATTTCGTCAATGAACCCTGGCTAAGGTACCTCGGTTGCGACTGGGAGGAGCTTTCTGCCCAAGGGGGCTTGAGGTCCGTGGTCCATCCGGACGACGTCGAGGGCAGTGATGCCAAGTGGAGCGAGACTCGAGCAGCTGGAAGACATATCGACCATGAACTCCGAATGCGCCGAGCCGACGGTCAATATCGCTGGTTTCTAACCCGCGCCCTCCCGTTGCGCGACGACCTGGGAAACATCATCAAATGGTATGGAACGGCTACCGATATCGAAGACCGAAAGCGGGCGGAGATGTTACTGGGCGGAGAGAAACGGGTTCTCGAGATGATCGCCAGAGGCGATTCTCGCGCACTCATCCTTGATACCCTTTGCCGGTTGGTTGAAGAGTTAGCCAGCGGTTGTTTCTCTTCGATTCTGTTGTTGGATCCTAATACGAACCGGCTTCGCCACGGCTCAGCGCCCAGCCTGCCACCGAAGTACGCTGAAGCAATCGATGGCATCGTTATCGATCCTTCCGTGGGATCGTGCGGGACGGCCGCCTACCGCGGGGAGCCCGTAAGCGTCTCCGATATAGCTACGGATCCGCTGTGGGCTGATTTCCGCGAACTGGCCTTAGCGCACGGGCTGCGAGCGTGCTGGTCCACGCCAATACTCTCGTCAGCTGGTAGTGTCCTGGGAACTTTCGCGATTTACTACCGCGAACCTCGTAGCCCCAATCCAAAGGAATCAACTCTTATAGACCGGATTACCCACCTTGCGAGTATAGCCATTGAGCGCGCGAACAGCGGAGAGGCGCTGCGCGAGCAGGCCAGCCTTCTCGATCTGACGCACGACACGATCTTCGTGCGCGACATGAACAACGTCATCACCTACTGGAATTTTGGTGCTGAGGAGCTGTATGGGTGGAAGAAAGAAGAAGCGCTCGGCAGAGTCACCCACCAACTTTTGAAGACAATCTTCCCGGCGCCGCTGGAGGAGATCACCGCGCAGTTGCTGCAGTCTGGCCGCTGGAGCGGTGAACTCATCCACACGAAGCGAGACGGGACGAAGGCCATCGTAGCGAGCCGGTGGTCCCTGCAGCGGGACGAGCGGGGCGAGCCCATCGGTACCCTGGAAACAAATAACGACATCACTGAGCGCAAGCAAGCTGATGAGGCCCTGGCTCGACAGGCGAACCTGTTGGAACAGACGCACGACGCGATCATCGTGTGGGAATTTCCCAGAACGATCACTTACTGGAATCGAGGTGCCGAGCAACTGTATGGCTTCTCCAGAAGAGAGGCAATCGGCCGCCCTTCCCACGAGCTCCTCCGCACGGAACATCCGATGGCCAGGCTCGACTTCGAGGCAGCGTTGGAGCGCGACGGAGAATGGAGTGGCGAGCTATCTCACACCACGAAGGACGGCCGGAAAATTATCGTGGAAAGCCGCCACGTGCTGATAAGCGAGACGGGCGGCCACCGCCTGGTACTCGAAACAAACCGTGACATTACCGACCGCAAACGAGCGGAGGAAGAGCAGAAGCGCTCTGGTGAAGCACTTCGCCAGGCACAGGCGGACCTCGCGCACTTCAGCCGGGTGACAACAATGGGAGAGCTGACTGCGTCCCTGGCGCACGAAGTGAATCAACCAATTGCCGCAGCCGTTACAAACGCCAATACTTGTGTGCGTTGGCTCGCTGGCGTCACTCCAAACCTTGAAGAGGCGCGCGAGGCTGCGATCAGAAGCGCAAAAGATGGGACGCGCGCGGCAGAGATCATTAGTCGCATCCGGTTGCTTTTCAGAAAGGGCACTACTGAACGGGAGTTGGTTGAGGTAAACGAAGTCATTCGCGAAATGGTCGTCCTCCTGACCGGTGAGGCAACACGATATTTCGTTTCGGTCGAAACTGATCTTGCTAACGATCTTCCTCCACTGATGGCAGACCGCGTGCAACTGCAACAGGTCATGATGAACCTCATCATGAATAGCATCGAAGCGATGAAGGATGTTGATGGGGTGCGCGAACTCACCATCAAGTCAGAGCGAGTCGATACCGGCGAACTAATGTTGTCGGTCAGCGATACAGGCGTGGGTTTGCCGCCGCAACAGGCGGGCGAAATATTCAATGCGTTCTTCACGACGAAACTTCAGGGGACCGGTTTGGGACTATCCATTAGCCGGTCGATTGTGGAATCGCACCGTGGCCGCTTGTGGGCCACCGAACACTCTCCGCGCGGCGCGACCTTCAACATCGTCCTGCCAACCGGAGTCGAGGAACATCAATGACCTCACCAGACACCTCAATTGTGTTCGTCATTGATGATGATGCTGCGGTGCGTGAAGCCATTCAGGGTTTGCTGAAGTCTGTTGGCTTGCGTTCCGCGTCCTTCGGAACGGCGCAAGAGTTTTTGTCCAGCCAACGAACGGATGAGCCAAGTTGCCTGGTCCTTGATGTCAGACTTCCAGGAGTAAACGGTCTGGACTTCCAAGGTCATTTGGCTGAAGCAGGTGTCAGCATCCCTATCATTTTCATAACTGGTCATGGAGATATTCCGATGAGCGTTCGGGCGATGAAATCGGGCGCCGTGGAGTTTTTGACAAAGCCCTTCCGCGACCAGGACTTGCTGGATGCAATCAATCAGGCGTTGGATCGCGATCGGTTAACGAGGCAGCATGAGAGTGAACTTGCCGGATTGAGAGAGCGCTACGAATCGTTGACTCCACGCGAGTGCGAGGTGATGCGACTGGTTGTATCGGGGATGCTCAATAAGCAAATCGCTTTTGAGTTAGGGACCAGCGAAATCACCGTGAAGGTCCATCGCGGCCGGGTGATGAGTAAAATGCAGGCTGAATCACTGGCAGAATTGGTAAGAATGGCGGAAAGGCTTGAGCTTCCAGTCAAAAACAAGTCTCACAAAGAATATTAGAGTACTTATACAAACGTATAATTGTTTCCTCACTCCCGCCGCGTTAGCGTGTCTGCATGGCCATTCAAGGAAATAGTAAACTAATCGCGATTGTCGATGATGATGCTGCCGTACGCGTTGCGTTGGAGGGCCTGCTTAGATCTGCGGGTTTGAGCGCGCGGGCATTTGACTCGGCGGAAACATTCATAGAGTCCGGTCAGCAGTTTCAGACCGGCTGCCTGATTGCTGATATTCGCATGCCGGGGATGTCCGGCCTCGAGTTGCAGGCGAAATTGAATTCGGAGCAGTGCAGGATTCCCATTGTCTTCATCACCGCACATGGTGATGCCCAGATGCGCGTGCAGGCGCTAAGAGCAGGAGCGGTCGAGTTCCTGGCGAAGCCATTCAATGATGAAGTTCTGCTCGAAACTGTTCGAGCAGCTCTGGAGAATTGAGTAGGTAACGGAAGTGATACCGGATTCCCCCGGGAGGTCTTCTGTGCAAGCTGTAGAAACTCTAAAATCCAGCGATTCAGATCGTGATCAGCGCCGGTTTGAGCAGGTGATTGGTAAGAGCGCTGCCCTCGAAACTGTGTTCGAGCAAGTCGAATGCGTTGCGCCCACGGATTCCACGGTCCTCATTCAAGGAGAAACAGGAACTGGTAAAGAGCTAATCGCGCGCGCCATTCACAACGTCAGCGCGCGCTGTGGGCGGTCTTTCGTAAAGTTAAACTGTGCGGCGATTCCACTCGACTTGCTGGAAAGCGAACTCTTCGGTCATGAAAAAGGGGCTTTTACAGGCGCGATTGCGCAAAGAATCGGGCGTTTCGAAATGGCCGACAAAGGCACGCTGTTCCTTGATGAGGTCGGGGATATTCCACCGTCACTACAACCAAAACTTCTGCGGGTCCTCCAGGAACAGGAGTTCGAACGCCTCGGCAGTACTCACACTCGACAAGTGGATGTTCGCCTGGTCGCTGCAACGAACCGCGATCTGATGGAGATGATGAAGCAAGGCGATTTTCGCACCGACTTGTACTACCGACTAAACGTCTTTCCAATTCGAATTCCGCCGTTGCGCGAACGTCGTGCCGACATCCCGTTGCTGGTTCAATATTTCATGGAAAAATACGCACGGCGAATGGCTAAGCAAGTAGACACTGTTCCGGCTGCGACGATGCAGAAACTGGTGGATTGGCCCTGGCCTGGTAACGTGCGTGAGCTGCAAAACATGATCGAGCGCGGAGTGATTCTGTCACGCGGCTCGATCCTGGAAATTCCGTTGACGGAACTGGAGCAGTCTTCGATTCCGGTTTTGAATGACGATAACGGAGCGTCCACGCTTGAAGCCTTTGAGCGACAACATATCCTGCGCGCCTTGCGCGATACCGGATGGGTGGTCGCTGGGGCAGCTGCGCGTCTGGGATTAAATCGAAGCACACTCAACGCCCGAATGCGGAAGTTAGAAATAAGACGCCCTCAACCAGTTTGATGTGATAGCGTCACATCGACTAGCAGTCAGCTTTTTTGAGATGCCAAATTGGCATCTCAAACGCCCCATTTTGAATTGCCATTCCAAGTGGCCAATTACGTGGACAGAAATAACTGCACGCGACGGGTACGCGATGGTAAGGAATGGGAAAGAACCGGAAAACCCTTATAATCGCATGGTGGCTGCAACTTTAGAAAAGGCAATTACTTACGTTTTTGCCGAGAGTCCGATTCGCAATGCGGAGGCCAGGAGTTCGACCCTCCTCTGCTCCACCATTTATTTTCAACCATTTACAGCCGCCGGCAAATGGCGGCTGTTTTGGCCAAGTGGCCAATAACGTGGACATTTTTTCTGAAATTCAACTGCACGGCGTCAACAGCCGCACGTTTGCTCTCCTCAACTGTCCTCACGTAACGGATGTTCACACGAACGTCTGAGTGCCCCAAAAAGTTGGTCGATTGTGAAGGCGTCGCATCCTATCTCGGCTAGGCGGGTACCAAACGTAGCCCTGAGATCCTTCCAGATCAGTCCTTCAATTCCAGCTAGTAGGCAAGCGGTGTGAAATCCTCGCTTCGTTTCCCGCAAACATGATTCCTTCTTTTTAGGACGGATGACCCCTCATTTCAGCCCAGATCAGTGACACCGGAAGTACTAGTGACGGAAAAACAAAAAGGCGATGATTACGATCGCCACGATCGCGGGCACAACAAGTCACACACACAACGAACTTATCTGTTATTGCACGCCACTGTCGAAAATGTTTACGCTGCAAATTCAGCCAGTCGGGGTGCGGGCGCTTCGTAATCGCAGACGAGTGAAACCTTGTGAGGTCGTAATTGTCTGCCGGTGGTTGTTATCGACGCCATAGCTGCGACCGCAACGACAGCAGTCCTTTTCTTACGGTTGCCTATATGCCGTCCGCAGCGTTGGCGGTTTGTGGTGTCTCCCCGGTAGGGATTTGCGATATCAGAAAGAAACTCGTAAGCCAAGCTGAATCTCTCGGCCCGGCGATTCGCATTGAAAATAAGGCGGGAATTGCCTACTGCGCCAGGCTCACTTCACCGATCGGTTTTGGCGCCTCTAGAAAAAACAAAGCGTTAAGTACTCTCGCAAGTTCTTCTGATTGCACGGGCTTGGTAATGTATTCGTCCATTCCCGCCGCAATGCACTTTTCCCTGTCACCAGTAAGAGCGTTGGCAGTCATAGCCACGATAGGAGTGTGCTTGCCGTGAGGTTCAATCATCCTGATCTCGGCCGTTGCTTCGTAACCGTCCATTTCCGGCATTTGACAATCCATCAAAACCAGATCGTAGGGAATGCGACTCAAAGCTTCGATGACCTCGCGTCCGTTAGCTACGGCGTCCGCGCGGTAACCCAGCTTATGCAACTGGCGGATGGCCACCTTTTGATTCACGATGTTGTCTTCGGCGAGAAGAATGAGTTTGGTCGCCCTCATTCTTGTTTCCTTCAACGAGTGTTTGGTGAGTAGGTTCGAGGCTGTTTCCGATTTGAGTGCCACCTCCGTGGGGACAGCGCCGGCGATTACATTAACCAGGCTGTCAAACAATTGCGACTGACGCACTGGCTTCGTTAGATAGGCAGCCACGCCTGCCTCGCGAGCGGTAGTCCCATGTCCGCGCGCTCCAAACGACGTCAACATCACCAGATGCACGCCGGCTAGTTTCGGGTCAGATTTAATGGCGCGCGCCGTCTCGAACCCATCCATCTCCGGCATCATTAAATCCAGCACCGCCAGATCGTAGGCGACACCTTCAGCCTCGGCTGAACGAAGCAGCTCGAGGGCTTGCAATCCCGACTCGGCCTCCTGGCTAATCACTCCCCAGGACCCAAGCTGATGAGTGAGGATCTTTCGATTGGTCGCGTTGTCATCGACGATGAGCACGCGCAGATTCTTAAGATTGATGAGCGGCGTTTGGTGAACAGACGGGCTGACGGGTTGTTTACCGAATCGTGCGGTGAACCAGAAGGTCGAGCCGTGCCCGGGAGTGCTGGTGACTCCCATCTGCCCGCCCATCAACTCCACCAATTGTTTTGAGATGGCCAATCCCAGCCCGGTGCCGCCGTACTTGCGGGTCGTAGAGCCGTCGGCTTGCATAAAGGCCTGGAAGAGGTTCTTCTGCGCTGACTCGCTAATGCCGATGCCGGTATCGCTGATCATAAAACGAAGCATAACGTCATCTTTGGTTTCGCTCTCCTTCTCAACGCGGACGATGACCTCACCGTGTTCGGTAAACTTGAGGGCGTTACCGATTAGGTTGGTGAGCACTTGACGCAACCGGCCCGGATCGCCGCAAAGGTCAGTCGGCACGTCACTAAGAATTAAGGAAGCAAACTCGATGTGCTTTTGATGGGCGCGCTCGGCCAGTAATTCGATCGTGTCTTCGACAGTGTTGTTGAGCAGGAAGTCGAGCGTCTCGAACTGCAGTCGGCCCGCTTCGATTTTCGAGAAGTCCAGAATGTCGTTGATGATCGTCATGAGCGCCTCGCCACTGCTGCGAATGGTCTCCGCACAGTCGCGTTGCTCTTCATCGAGGCTCGTGTCGAGGAGGAGACCGGTCATGCCGATCACGCCGTTCATTGGCGTGCGAATTTCGTGGCTCATGTTGGCCAGGAATTCTGATTTCAACCGAACCGATTCCAAGGCGGCGTCGCGAGCATCGGTGAGTTCGATTTCCAGTTGCTTGCGCTCGGTAATGTCGGTGTGTGAACCGGACATCCGAGAGGGCTTTCCGTTTGCGTCGTGCAGCATGGCAGCACGTGCCAGAATCCAGAGATAGCTCCCGTCTTTGTGGCGCAGACGGTGCTCCAGCGCGTACTGAGATGTACGCCCATCGACGTAGGCGTCAATAGTGGCCAGGGCGCGCGCATAATCATCAGGATGAATGGCGGCTGTCCAAGCCGCAAAACTATCCTCAAATTCCTGGTCCTCATAACCGAGCATGCTTTTCCAGCGCGGCGAAAAATAGACTTCGTTCGTCACCATGTTCCAATCCCACAAACCATCGTTCGAGCCTTCGACAGCCAATTCGTATCGCTCCTCGGACTCCCTCAACGACTCATCAGCGCGCTTCTGCTCAGTGATGTCCAGAATCGTTCCCACAATCTTGATGGTGCGGCCAGTGTCATCGCTAGTCACCCTGCCATTCGCCTGAAGCGCTCTTACCGTCCCATCCGGGCGGATTATCCGGTAATCGAAACAGGGGTGCACCTTATCGTGAAAAGTCTGTTCGATTGTATTCTGCACGAATGCTCGGTCGTCCGGATGGACGAGGGTTAAACACGCTTCATAGGTTACGGCGGACTCTGGCTGGAGACCGTAAATAAGATAGAGCTCGTCTGACCACGTCACCTTATCCGCCTGGACATCCCATTCCCAACTACCGAGGTTGGCGATTGTCTGTGCTTCCTTCAGCTGCATCTCGTTTGCCTTGAGTTCCAGCTCGATCTGTTTGCGCTCGACAGCTAAGCCAAGCTGGTCCCCAACTGCGGACAGAAATTCCAGATCGCGCTGGTTATAAGCCCGCTCTTGCTGATAGTCCTGCACGACCAGAACACCAATGGTGCGCGAACGCGTTCGCAAGGGGACGCCCAGCCAAGAAAGAGAGTCGGTTCCACTCTTCTGGACTTCGCCTTGCTCATACATTTGTTCTTTAAATTCTTTGGTCAGCAGAAGTGGTCGGCCCGTGCGCAGCATATAACTGCTAAAGCCTTTACCGACGGGATGCGGCAGCGGGGCCGGATCAAACTGATCGACCCAATACGCGCAATGCATTACGTCAGTAGCCAGGTTATGAAGGGCGATGAAGCAACTCTCCGCGGGCAGGATTTTCTTGATTGCCTCGTGGGCGAGCTTAAACAACTCGTCAAGATTAGTTGTGGTGATAACGCTGTGGACTATGTCCGCGATTGCCTGGCGTTCCGCCTCCGTTCGCTTGCGCTCAGTGATATCGCGCGCCATTCCTTGCACGGCTACGGGAACCCCTTTCTCATAGATCAGCCGGGTGCTGACCTCGACGGGCACGCGCCGCCCATCTTTTGCTCGCATTTCGATTTCATAGTTGGTCAGGCCTTTGCCGTCCAGTTTCTTCTTAAGGTTCGCTCGAATGCGCGCGACATCCTCTGGAGCCATTAACTCAATGATATTCTTGCCGATTATTTCGTCGTGCGTGTAACCACAAAGCTTTTCCGCAGCGCGGTTGGCTGACAGGTAGGTACCTTTGAGGTCGTGCACATAGATCGCGTCCTGGGCATTGTCAAACAAGTCGCGATAGCGCTCCTCGCTTTCCCTCATGGCTGCTTCAATCTGTTTGCGCTCGCTGATCTCAACCTTCAATACCGCGTCGGACTTCTCGACCTCCGAGGCCATGTGGTTAAAAGCCAGAGCCAGTTGGCCGAGTTCGTCGTTCGACGTGACATGCGCGCGAACGGAGAAATCTCCTTTGCCGAAACGCTTGGCGACGGTTATCAAATGTTGCAGCCGACGCAGAAAACCTTGCCGTACGAAGACATACTGAAGAAGCCAGAACAGAAAGAGAAAGACCGCCAAATCCTCCATGGTTCGGATGAAAGCCGCACCGACGTTGTGTTCCACGTTCGAGAGGGCAAAGTCCATCGTCAACACGCCGGTGATGTTGCTCTTCCGGGTGGCGTCATAGTGTCCTTCAATCGTGTAACTCGACCGCAGGAAGTTCCCTTCGCTGGTTCTATAGGCAGAGCTTCTATCGCCGCCTTCCTGAAACAGTTCGTTTAAAGTGTTGACGTCTATCGGCGCCATCGCCAAACTCGTATCACTATTTATATTCACGATATTGCGGCGCGAACTGTCTGTCAGGGTGACGTGCTTGATATTGGCAATCTTCCCCGTCAAGCGGAGCATCGAGGATTGGAGCGTCTCAGAGTTAAATAACTCGGGGTTTTCAGCCAGCACCTCTTTGAGCGCCTGGCTGACGGCATAGCCCGAATCCTTAATATTTCTGTGCGCCGTCTCGCTGATGTCGCGATATTGATAGAAACCGACAAGACACAAAACGATCCCCAGCCCGACAACTTGAAGGATAATCCACTTCGCTGCGAGTGAAGATCGCAGCCGAGGCATCTTTATTTTTGGAACATTCACGGGGAGCCAGGGGCATACGAGACACAAAAGTCCTGCCAGTAAAAAAATTGACGGCAGGTAACGATTAATCCAGAGCAGCCTTGCGCGTTCCACCTCAGCGCTTCTCACCTGAGTGAGCACATCATTGCCGGCAGTGACGCCGTCCCAACGGGAAACTGCCTCATGCTGTGCGCCGGTGGCAATGTCGTAAACATAATCTCCCGAGTGGCAGCCTTCCTGGATTTTGATTGTCGCCCCCGTTAACGGCTCAACCCAAATCTTGAGGCTATATTGGTCGTCTCCACACTTGATCTCCTGCCCCGGTTTTACTTTGGTTCCTACATACTTATCTGTTCCGGCGTAAGACTCTGTGTATTCGCCGCGTCCGCGATAGGCGAAGAGATAAGTCTTCAGTCCTTCAACATCAACTTCCTTTTGAAAGGCCAGGGGAACGCCTTTGAGATAAGAAAACCGCAGGCTGTAGGTTTTCTTTTCAACATTACGCGGAAAAACAAGATAGTCGTTCCGATACTCTGGATTGAGATGCTCCCCGGTTTGAGGATTAACAAAGGCAGATACTTCATACTCCCAACTTACTTGCCCGCTGGTGATGTCCTCTATCAGGTAGTCGCTGTCAAGTTCCACAGAGCCGGGCCGCTCTGAGTGGGGAACAATCTTGATGGATTGACTGTAAAGGGTTGAGACATCCTTCGCCGGTATCAGTCCGGTTTGAGGATCTGGATAAGTTTGAAAGCCTATATAGTCTGTCTTCCAGCTCCAGCCTGGGGGAATGCGCTGCGTCCAGCGGGGAGCTAACGCAAATTGCCAGACAGCCGTGAGCCCGAACAACGCCAACCCAGCGGCAATCAATACTTTTTTTCTCATAACCACACTCTCGTGCTGCAAAAGCTCTTTCAGAAATGCCAACTGGTTGCAAACACCACATCAATTGAATTCCTGGTTCCCGCCGGCGATGCTCCGGCGTTGAGAAATGCGAAAGGGTTTGTAAGGCCCGACGACTTAAGCGCCGGCCCGGGTCGGGAATGCCCTAAGCTCAGGTTGAACCAAAGGTTCTCTTGCGGATACCACTCGCCGATGAAGCTGACTTCGTTAGCGAGACTCCCACCTGTACTGGTGCCGGTGTTCTCCACCTGCCTGGTGTTATGAAATTGCGTGCGGAGCTTGATCGCCGAAGTCGGCCATATGCCAACCTGCGCCCGAACGATCTTCGTGTTAGTCCCGAAGATGATCCAGTCAACCTGGTTTCCCAGATACCACTTGCCCCAGTCCGAAAAGCCGGTCGCGATCGGAGTAAAATCTTTTGAGTAGAAAACGTAGCCCGCTTCGGCGAAAGGCTGAAAGCGAATTGTTTTGTTTTGATAGGCAAGCTCGGCGTGCAATGATTGCTCATTCATTTTCTGCCCGAGAGTTGTGCAGTAAGTCGCGTTCCGGCACCTGCCGGCAAACTCCAGAGCGAGCTCGCCACTGACCGTCAGGCCTTTGACCAGTTTGAGGGGTTGTTCGCCGCGCAGGTCGACAATCGCCATGTCGTTGTCCAGGTTGGATCGCGAGGAACGATAGAAGAGGCCGGCGGCGTAAGTCCCGTTGACCCCGGCAAAAGTGTGCGAGACATCCACGCCACCAAGGATTCCATCGCGTTTGCCGCTACCGTCCCACGTCGGATCAACTAAGTAGAGAAAAGAATCGAAGTGCGTCTGGTTAACGTCCCACTCGACTCGCAGCGCGTCAAAGCCTTTGCGCGGACTGTGAAAGACTCCCTGTCGCGTGTTCGACGAAAAGCCATCATAGACTCCATCACCGATGAGAAATTGCGAGCCGATGGTGATGTTCTGCCGGCCGAGCGTGGCCTTGAGCGGAAGCCCGCCAATCTGGTTGAGTTGGAGGTAGGCCTGGTCGACATAAAGACTGGGAAAAGAACTCGGCGACTTTGTCCCCGGGGGCGCTGATCCGGCTGGCATCGTGCCCGTACCGAACGAGTCCTGTCCCGTTGTCTTGACACCAAGAACACTAATGCCCGCAGTGAAGTGCTTAAAACTGGCGGTGCCGTTAAGTCGCAGGCTTGTTTCCAGCCAGTGGCGCTCGGAGTCGCCAAAAAACGCGTGCGACTCGGATATGAAATAGTTAGTAAGATCGCCACCAACCTTAAAGGTCCATGTTTTCTTTTGCTTCGTATCTTTGGTCTCTTCGGGCCCGTCCGCAGGACTTTCAGGCGGTGTCACTTTCGGCTCTTGCTTCGCAACTACTACTGCCTGGTTTAGTGACTTTCCTTTCACTTGTGGGTTTCCCCTGGCCGTCTGAAATCCAAAACAGCAAATAAGCAGAACTATTCCGGTGAACAGGAATAAAGCTTTCATCAAGTCTCCTTGGGGTTTCTAAAGTGTGGAAGGCACTCGCGGGATGGAGGCGATCAACCCCTAATGGGGCGTCATGCCGAGGCGGTTTGCGCGATTAGCGTCGGGAAGCCGCTGTATACGTCGCTAATCCCGAAGACCGCACCTTTCATGCCGTGGCGCGAGTGCATCCTTCACTGTTTGAAGCAGCTCATTGAATGCGAGTCGTAAGGCCGACGCTTCCGGAATTGTTGGGCGAGGTCTGACTGAGGTTCGCGGCGAAGCTCCAGCGAACATGAGTAACGCTGCGGTCATAGCCAGCTGCAGCGCCACCTGCAGCACTAACCGGGGTTACGTCCACTGTTTCAGATGTGAGGAACTATTTTTAAATTGGACTAGTTCAAGGCGGGTTGGCGTTTCAGCTCAACTTGTTTCCTTGAAACCAGGGTGCGAAACATCCTCCGCAGGGCTGCGCGCGTGAACGGTTTGGGAAGGAAAACGGCGGCACCGGCGGAGAAACTTTCGGCTTGCAAGGCCATGCTTTGCTCGCCTGTCATGATTAGCACCGGGATACGGCTCAGCCGTTTTTCTGTTTGCATGTGACGGAGCAGATCGGTTCCTTGTATTGAAGGCATTTTTACATCAAAGATTCCGGCAAGAAACTGGCAGTCTTTCGTAAGAATCCTGTAACCCTCACCCCCGTCCTGAGCGGCCACAACCGTGTAACCCTCTTCATGCATCACGTCCTTAACAAGCTCCATTATGACTGGATCATCTTCGACGACAAGAATGCGTCCCGCCGGCGGCACCCACGCCTCGCGGGTATGGGTAAACACCGCCTCGGATTCCGCCACGACTCTTTGCCGAAAAGCCAGCACTTCCGTAATCCTCGCCACTATTTGATTCGGCACAAACTCGGCTTTGGACAAGACCCGCGTAGCCCCAAGACACTTAGCTTCATCCAGCATTTCATCAGAACCTGAGAAGGCAATCACAGGGAGTTGTTGTAACGCATCATTCGCGCGGATCAGTTTCAGTATCTCCATACCTGACAGTTCGGGAATCATCATATCCAGCAATAACAGATCAGGCTCGAAAGTTAGTAGCCGCAAATACCCTCTTTTGCCGTCGTGCGCTACCTCAACGCGATAGCCCTCGGCCTGAAGTTTGCCCTTGTAAATTTCGGCTACGATCTCATCGTCTTCGATAATGAATATTTTGATCATCACATTTACCTCCGTTAGACTGGTAGTCGTTCCAAATACAGATTCAAAAAGGGCGTGAGCTTCTGAAACGCCGCCTCAGCAGCGTCGTATTGTTCGGCTGCGCCGTTGAGGTCGCCAGCTTTGCCCATGCGTTGCAGTTCAGAAAGGGCCGGTACGATGGCGGTCATGCCACATGAGCTACTGCTGCCCAGGCACTTATGCGCGATGGCGTAAACATCGCTCGCGGATTTCTCCTTGACGGCCTCTTTCAACTCTTCTAATCGTTCTTTCGTGTGCCGCAGGTAGAGCCCAATAATGTGTTTTAGCTTTTCAGGGCTTGAGGCCGCGTCTGCCAGGCACGCTAAGTCGACAATCGAGGAGTCGGCCTTAGGAGCAGGAGTTGGGATTGATGACACATAAGGAGTGGGTGAGCTGCCGTTTCCAAAATACTTCTGGAAGATTTCCTTAAGTGTCTTGCTCTTCACCGGCTTGGTTATGAAGTCATCCATCCCCGCAGCCAAACACTTTTCTCGGTCACCGGGGAGAGCGTTTGCCGTCATGGCAATGATGATTGTGTGCTTCGTTGTACCCTCCCGGCGGCGTATCTCAGCAGTCGCTGCAAATCCGTCCATCTCGGGCATCTGACAATCCATCAGGATGATATCCACAGACGTCGTCTCCAGTTCCTTGAGCAATTCTTGTCCGTTTTGCACCGCCTCAGCCTGATAGCCGAAACTGGAGAGCTGCCCCAGCGCTACCTCCTGATTCACAATGTTGTCTTCGGCGATGAGAATGCGGATGTTTGAGAGAGTCGTATGAGTGTCTTGAAGCTCCGACTCGCACAGGGAATGGCGAGTGACCAGATGAGCCGGCGCAACCAACTTACCACTAGAGGATCTGCTCATCACCGCCGTCAGACAATCACGAAGCTGCGATTGTTGGACAGGCTTTGGCAGGTAGGCGGCGATGCCCGCCTGCGACGCTCTTTCGCCATGCCCGCGTTTCCCTGACGACGGTAATAGGATCAACAGTACCGAGGAAATTGTTGGGTCAGATTTAATGGACTCAGCCAATTGAAAGCCATCCATGTCAGGCATCACCAGGTCCAGCGCAGCGATGTCGTAAGGTTTAGCCTCCGCAACGCCCGAACGAAGCAATTCGAGCGCTTGCACGCCTGACTCTGCCTCGCTCACGATCATCCCCCATGAACTGGTTTGATGTTTAAGAATATTGCGGTTCGCGGCATTGTCATCGACGATTAGTATCCGGGTTCCGGAAAGATCCTCGGTTGGTTCGCTTGCCGTTTTCGGCGGCTCTTGTTTTTCGAACCTGGCCGTAAACCAGAAAGTAGAACCAATGCCCAAACTACTCGTCATCCCGATCTCCCCTCCCATGAGTGGAACCAGTTGTTTCGAGATTGCCAGTCCCAATCCGGTGCCGCCATACTTACGCGTAGTTGAGCCATCCGCTTGCGTGAACGCTTGAAACAATCCTCTCTGGGATTCCGGAGCGATACCGATACCGGTGTCTTGAATCTCGAAACGCAACGTAGCGTCTGACACTGTTTCATTAACCGTCGTCACACTAACCACAACCTCACCTTGCTCAGTAAACTTGACTGCGTTGCCGATCAAATTAGTCAGCACCTGGCGAAGTCTGCCGGGATCGCCTCGCAAGGATGTGGGCACTCCGCGGTAGACGAGTGAAGCCAGTTCCAGTCCCTTTGCTTGTGCCCGTTCCGCGAGTAATTCGACCACAGCTTCGATTGGACCCCGCAATTCGAAATCGATTTTCTCAAAGCGCATGAGACCAGCCTCGATCTTTGAAAGGTCCAGAATGTCGTCAATGATTATCAGCAGAGCTTCGGAACTCATCTGAATAGTCTCAGCATATTTTTGTTGCCGAGAAGATAGATCGGTCTGGAGGAGCAACTCAGTCATCCCGATAACACCATTCATGGGGGTGCGAATCTCATGACTCATGTTGGCGAGAAACTCCGATTTGAGTCGCACTGATTCCAACGCAGAATCGCGCGAGTCCATGATCTTCCTGTTTTCAATGGCGTAGCGGATCGAACGCTCGAGGAGGAGCGTGGTGATCTCGCCCTTAATCATGTAATCGGAAGCTCCTGCTCGGGCAGCTGCCAGATCGATCTCACGATTTCCCGCGCCAGTCAGGATGATCACGGGCACCTTGCAACTTCCCTCAGCGGCTTGGCGAAGAAATTCAAGGCCGTCGCGCTCGCCGAGGCGGTAATCAAGCAGGCAGATGTCATATTCGCCCTTGAGAATGGCTTCCATACCACCTTCGTAAGTTGTGACCGAGTCAAGCGGATATTGGGTGCCCTCAATGCGGGAGAGCAGCTTTCGTGTGAAGAACACGTCCATTTCATCGTCATCAACAAGAAGTACTTTTATTATGGGTTGGGACACTATGCAGCTCGCACTTCATCGCCGGGCAGTTCAACGATTTCTACCCAGTACTTGCCGATGATCTGAATAAGCTCGACCAGCGCCGTAAACGTGACCGGCTTGGTTATGAAAGAGTTTGCGCCGAGGTCATAGGTGCGATAGACATCTTCTTCAGCCTTTGAAGTCGTCAGGACGATGACTGGAATCTGTCGCAACTCGGGATCGGCCTTAATCTCCCTGAGCGCTTCCCGACCGTCTTTTTTTGGCATGTTCAAGTCCAACAGGATAAGCCCCGGCCGCGTCGATGCGGCTAAGCCGGAGAATTCTCCCCGACGGTAGAGGTAATCCATCAACTCCTCTCCGTCGTTAACGAACTCAATTGGGTTGGCTGAACGCGATGTCTTCCAGGCCTTCGCAACCGCGCGTCGATCATCTTCGTCGTCGTCGGCCATTAAGATCTGCATTGGTCTATTATTCTCCTTCAAGGTTTATCTCCATTCGTCTGCTTCATAGGAAGCGTGACTGTAAACGTTGACCCCGCGCCCGGAGCGCTGCGGGCTTCTATCTGACCGCCGTGGCGCTCGGCGATCTTCCGGCAGATAGCTAGCCCTATCCCCGTCCCTTCGTATTCCTTTCGCCCATGCAGGCGCTGAAATACCGTGAAGATACGGTCGACGTATTTCTCGTCAAAGCCGATGCCATTATCCGTAACCGACAATCGATAGTTTGGCCCACCGTTCTCGCAACTGATCGTGATGAGAGGATTCACACCGGGAGCGTGGAATTTCAGCCCGTTGCCAATCAGGTTCTGCAACAGTTGGTAAATCTGCATTGGATCGGCATCAATCGTGGGCAGATCGCAAACCTCGACCAGACCCTTCGTGTCCTGCAGGCGAGCTTCCAGGTCCGACAGCACTTCCTTAACTATTAGAGCCAGATCGACCGGGACAAAAGGCTTAGCCATGCTGGTTACCCGGGAAAAGGCGAGCAAATCGTTGATGAGCGTACGCATGCGTCCTGCCGCCGCTATCATCCGATTAAGGTTATCTTGTTCTTCGTCGTCGATCTTATTACCTATTGACCTTTTCAACTCGTCGGCGAATGACTGGATCTTCCGGAGCGGTTCCTGCAGATCATGCGAGGCTACCGAAGCGAAGTCCTGCAACTCTGAATTGCTGCGTGCGAGTTCGACGGCGACCTTTCTTAGTTTCTCCTCCACCAGGTGGCGCTGGGTAATGTCGCGAGCGACGGAGAAAAACAATTGCTGGTCCTCTGACCACGACGCCGCCCACATAACATGTACCTGCGAGCCATCTTTATGTACGTAGCGGTTCTCGAAGTCTGCAGTTTTTTCGCCGGCCATTATCCTTGCTGCCACCTCGTTGGTCTTGGAAACGTCCTCGGGAACGACCAGATCAATGTATTGGCGTCCAATTAGTTCTTCCTGGCTATAGCCCCAGAGTTGCTGACAAGCTGGATTCACGCCGACAAATCTGCCGTCAACATCAACCGTACAGATGACATCCACTGCGCTGTCTAAGAGGAGCCGCTCTTTTTCCAAGGCTGCGGATAGAGCATTCTCCGCCCCGACTCGCTCCGCGACCTCATGCTTCAACTCCACGTTGATGGACTCAAGCTCCTTTGTTCTCTCCGCGACGCGCTGTTCAAGCGTCGTATTCAGCTTGTGAATTTCGGCCAGCATTTGGTTGAAGGCATCGGTCAATGAACCTAGTTCATCGTCGCCGAATTTCCTGGCCCGGACAGAAAAGTCCCGCTGTTCGGATATAGCCTTCGCGGTGCCAGCCAAAGCGAGGATTGGTTGTGAGATCTGTTTTTGCAGCATTCTGGAAAGCAGATAACCCACCAGCAAGGCAATCGTCATCACTGCCGCGGCAATGCCGATCGAGGCGGATAACCAATCACGCATAACCGCCCCGCTGTCATATTTAAGGTAGAGCGTGCCCAGTCTCTTGTCGTCCTGCAGCACCGGTTGGAATCCGCTCAGAGAATCACGTTCGAATTGAAAACCATCTTCTTGCGGAGCTACGGGCAGGGAGTCGTCGGACAGGTTTACGGGATACTTTGAAAACAGTTTTCCATTCTTGTCGTAGAGGGCAGCGGCGGAGATGTGCGGTCTCCCTTTGAGTGCGGATAGAATCTCGTCCGCGTCATTCTGGTTGGTGAAGGCCAGCGCGGCCGTGCTGTTGGCGGCGATGATTTGTCCGAGCGTGGAAAGCTGCCTCACTGTGGCCTGCCGGAGCCTCAGATACTCGTACGTGAAAACCGACACGATCATCAGCACCAATACAACCGTGCTGGTCAGCAAATTAATAGCGATCAACTTCCGCCGGATGGGTATGTTTTTTAGCAGCATGCTCAATCCTTTCACGGAGTGACGATCTCCGCCGCGCGGAGCAGCTTGGAGCTGATGGTCAAATTCTCCGCCCTGGCGGCGCCCAGGTTGATCTTGAATCGGATTTTGTTGTTTTCGGTGACGAAAGCGATCATTCCGCCATGTTCGGCAAAGCCTTCGATATCGCTCACGGTAAGAATGTTCCGGTCTCTCGAGATCGCAACGATCTGGTTCAATCGCCCTGCTTCAGAGCGGCTGACAAACAAAATGTGGCAGGATTTGATTTCTTCGATCTGACGAAAACGCTGGACGACCAATGGGTGATTGTTGGCTTTTTGGCCACGAACGATCTCGTCCAAAGAGGCACCAAAGGGGTCATCGCCGACAACGCCGATGATTAGCTGCGAGTGGGCTCCGGAAAAAGCCCCTGCCGGCCATACCACGAACTGCGAGAAGTTATAAAGAAAGGCAGATTTGAACTGATACTCTTTCGATTGCGCAGAAGCCTGCGGTCCTCTGGTAAGCAACAACCCGCAGGCCAACAGGCAAATCCAGGACGATGCATTGCGGCGGAATTTTGTTTTCAGTCGCATTGTACTCAAAATCGCCATGTGACCTTTCCGTAAACACTGCGCACGATTTCCTCTCTTGGACTTGTGTAGTATTCGAGATGGTGGTCGTGCAAAAGATTTTGTCCCACAATGGAGAGCTCGAAATTCTTGCGGGGATGCCAGCCTAATCGAACATCCAATTCAACGTAGTTGGGGATAGTCGCGGGCGCTCCGCCGTTGTTAAAGCGAAATGAATCCACCCATCGCAGTCCGGCGTCCAATTCGATGTTTTGTGGCAAATCCATCGAGGAGCGGACTGAGAATTGGTGTTCAGGATCGGCCGTTTCGTTGAGCGCATGATTGATATCGGTACCGCCCGGCTTTACCCTGATGTGTTCCTTGAGAAAGTTATACCCGCCATGCAACCGCCACCATTCGACCACCTGAAAATTGGCGCTCAACTCGATTCCATAAGTTCGTCCCTCAAGATTATTCTCGAAGAACAGCGGAAGCCTGAGAATGGCGGGTGGTGGACTAAAGCTTAGACTCCGCACATTCTTGTAGTCATTGTAAAAAGTTGAGATTGAGCCAGAGACCTTTGAACCAAGCTGGGCGCGGTAGCCCAGTTCGTAGGCAATCATTGTTTCCGATTTGAAGTCCGCCCCGCCAATCAGGAGGTTTTTCACGATTGGCGACAAAGCAGGCGTCGGGTACCGGACGTCGCGGTCAACGCGCGATGGTGCCCGGATTGCGCGCGAAACCGCCGCCCAAATGGTTTGCCGGGGAGTTGCCCTCAATGAGAGTCGCGCACTCGGTTCAAATTCAAATCCGGTGTAGCCGTTGTGTTCGACCTTGGTCCCCAGAGCAAGAGATAATTTTTCCGCGAGCGTGATCTCGTCCTGCACAAATCCACTGAACAGATGGTGATTCAGCGTTGTCGGGAAGAAGGCCAGCGCAGGAGCATTCTTGACCACATCATGGGTGAGTCGATAACCCAATCCCCATACGATTCGGTTGCGCTTATCCACTCGGTAACGGTGCTGGAAATCGATATCGTAAGTGTCGAGGTCATCTATCAAAGTGCCGGCCCGCGCAAATTGGGTGGCAGCGGTAGGCTGGTTCAGATGGGTGCGATCATAATAAAATTGCAGGCTCATCCCGGAATCATGAGAAAAGGTGTGCGACCATCGACCCAGGATATTGCCGCCACTGACTCTGCTCTTACTTCCCGTAGATAGGTTTTCTTCACCGCTGTAAAAGTCGCCCTGCAAAGTTAGAATATTCCGTGAAGACGGCGTCGCATCAAGGCGAAACCCGCCTTGCCCCATCCGCCAGGAATCCGACACCTCGTTTCCATTGGGTAATACTTGATTGCCTCGGTCGAAAAATTTGCCATAGGCCCGGAAAAAAACATTGGTTGCCAGCGTTCCGCCATAACGCACGCCCAGGAAATCCCGCAAGCTCGAGCCGCCCCCGCCTTCCACATAAAGGCCCTGCGTGTCCTTTGCGCTTTTGCTAATGATATTGATGACACCATTGACCGCATTCGAGCCCCAAAGCGTTCCGCCCGGCCCGCTTATGACCTCGATTTGATCGATATCTTCCAGCAGATAATCCTGTTGATCCCAAAAGACACCCGAGAAAAGCGGCGTGTAAACACTTCGGCCATCCCTCAAGACCAAAAGTTTGTTGGCCAAGTCGGTGTTGAATCCGCGCGCACTGATGGCCCAGCCGTGGGAATTTTTCTGCGCTACATTCAAATTGTCCGCTAACCGCAACGCCTCAGGAATGCTCGTTGCCCCGGAGCGCCGAATGTCGTCTCCGGTAACGACCTGAATCGCGGCTGCCGCTTCTCCATAGCGCTCGGGTACTTTGGAAACCGATGTAACATCCGCGTCCATCAATTCCTTCAAGGTCAACTTTCTTAAGGCGCCGGGATTTGTGTTCTGCATTTGGGCGAAGGAGTGACCGGCGAAAGAGACCAGTCCAATCATCACGAGAATAGAGATTGAAAGGAGCCTAAGGACGTTTAGGCAGGACACTCCCGCTTTGACAAGACCGAAGGCCAATCTAGCACTCATTTTCCGCAACGCAGGATCGGCTTCGACCGGTAGGTTCTCTTTGAGGCCTGTTGCTTTCAGATTCATTTATGCCTCCGTCTTGTTTTCGGATTCCTGTCGCCGAGGCCCAACAATGGTGTTTGTGAGATATGAATTCCCATCTTTATTTCTTCTGGAATTTGTCAGTGTGCTTGGCGTACGAGAGAGCGAAAGAAGGTGTGGGACGAAAAGGGGCGGAAGGGTTAAGTTAGCCGAGGCATAAGGCCCCGGCCAGGTGCGATGTAGCGCACTTCTGCTACATCCGGTCGTTATCGCATTCGTTGTGCCAGACGTAGTTATGATGCACGTCCTCCTAAACGTTGATCGACGTGCGCCTCTGCTTTTTCCCTAACTCTTCGCGCCGCGGCATGTCGCCACTGTTCCACGTCATTGGGGATTCCTTCACGCGATCGTCGCGTTGCCAAAGCCCGGGTCAGGATCGGCACCAGCGTTTGCAGCCGGAAGGGTTTCAACACGTAGTCAAATACTCCGACATCCTGTGCGTCTTCCGCGGCTTGAGTCGATGCCTGCCCGGTCATGATTAGAACCACGAGGCCAGGATCAATTTGCAGTGCAGCCTTGACTAACGTAATGCCGTCCATCTCAGGCATCTTCAAGTCGCTGACTAGCAGATCAAAGGTTTCCGCACGCAAGGCCTCCAGCGCCTCGTGCCCACTGGTGTAGCCGCGAGTGTCGAAGGACCGTTTCAAGAGTCCCTCCACCAATGCGTTCATCAGTTCAATCTCGTCGTCAACTACGAGAATCTTGCCGATTGCCTGTTGTCTCATTGTTGTCATGCTCCCAGCCAACTCGTTTGCCATTTAGCAGTGCCGAGCGAATTCGCCGCTCAACCGTCAGTCAATGGCAGAAATATTGTCACGATCGTACCCTCGCCTGAAGCGCTCTCAATTGAGAGGGTTCCCTGATGTGCCTCTATCGCACGACGAGAGATAGACAAGCCAAGACCTGTGCCCTTGCCTTCCGGCTTGGTGGTAAAGAAAGGCTCCCAGATCTTTGCAAGAACGGCTGGGGGTATACCCGGTCCAGAGTCGATCAAGTCGATGTTGATGCCGCTTACTCCGCTTTTCGACTCGACACATCTGACGCGCGCGATTATGGTCCCGCCCTCAGGCATGGCATCACTGGCGTTCGTCAGCAGGTTCAAAAGAACCTGGCACAACTGCTGGCGATCCGCCTGAATTTTCGGCAGTTTCTGGGCGAAGTCTCGGACGACTTCGATCTTCTGAGCCCGAAGGTGATATTCAACAAGTTCCAGCGAATTTTCGATCTCCTTGCGTATATCCAGATTCGCGATCTCCGGTTGAGCGTGGCGGCTAAATTGGAGAAGACTCCTGACCAGCTTGCCCATGCGGTCGACCTCTTTGGCTATGATTCCCAGTGCATGCGACTTTTGCGGATCATTCACAAGGTCCTCTGACAGTGATTCAATTCGTAGTGAAATGATTGCCAGCGGATTGTTCAGCTCATGAGCAATACTGGCCGACAGCTCACCCATAGTTGCAAGTTTCGCAGACTGCCAAAGCTTCTGGGTGATGGCTGTCAGCTCAATAGTTCTCGTTCTTAACTGGGCCAGCGTCTGCTTCAGGACCTCCTCACCCAGCTTGCGCTCCGTGATGTCGCGGATGTTGCACTGGATTACGCGGCTCTCACCGGCCAGATAGGTGTTGCTCACAAATTCAACTTGTTTATGATGTCCCTCGCGAGTTTCCAGCGGCAGGTTGTCGTAGCGGATGTAACCCTGCGCTTTCAATTGGATAAAGGCGGCCTGTGAGGCGGCCACATCTCGGAAGACTCCAATCTCCCAGAGTTCTTTGCCCAAAAGGTCCCCTTTGGAATAAGCCAGCATCTCGCTGAGACGGGCGTTGACGTCAACAATCCGCCCGCTATCAGCATCGAGGATCATTATGCCGTCTTTGGCGGACTCAAAAAGCCGTCGATAGTGAAGCTCGGAAACCCGTCGCGCTTCCTCTGCACGGTTTTGCTCGGTGATGTCGCGGGCAATCGTCGAAGTTCCGACATGTCGGCCTGAGCTGTCTCTGATTGGAGAAATGGCCACCGACACTTGAATTTGTTTTCCGTCTTTGGTGATGCGTTCGATTTCATAATGATCGATGCTCTCACCCCGCCTGCGCCGCTTTGTCATCATAGTTGCTTCATGGGCGCGGTTCGGCGGAATCCGAAGCCAGATCGACTGACCCATGGCTTCCTCGGCGGTGTAGCCGTAGAGCTTTTCGGCTCCTTTGTTCCAACTGATTACATTGCCGTCAAGATCTTCTCCAACGATTGCGTCCTGAGAAGACTCTACAATTGACGCGAATATGTCGGTGAATTCTTTCGGGTGCATAATCTGAATTGCGGAGGCAACAAGCTTTATGGGCAATCTTCTTGCTAACATTAGTAATGAAACTCTCCGCACGCACTGACCAACAGTTAACTAACTTTGACTTGTAACTTCGATTGCGCGAGTTATTAAAGCTCGGCGCGCGCGCGGTTCACTCGACGCGTGATCGCGATCCTCTTAAAGAAACAAAGTGGATGTGCTTCACCGATCTGTATTGGGGCGATTGTACTCAGGCAGCCTTTGGAAGGCCGATCCGGGTAGGGCTGTGGCTACGAATACAACGCTCAACTTGAGGCGTCTGTTCGATAGCACACATATGAATTGGTTTTGATCTCGCCTAGCGCAGAGTGTGGAATTTTGACTTAGGGATTACCCTGATGGTATTGCGTTCTGCATCTGGAAAGAGTGATCTGCGGCCGCTATTTCGGATGCGCTCAAGAAGTTTTCTGTATTTGGATAACCGGTATCGGAAGCGGGTCGATCTGGGGACGGCCGGTGTGGGGCATATAGCCACGTCACTGAAAAAGATCGCCTCGCTCCAAAGGAGCGAAATGTTTTTTCGCCTACCAAATGTTTCGCTCCCGCGGAGCTTGGAAGTTGGTCTGGCTCGGTCGTGATCTCAAGATGTTCCTGACCATGATACGAGCATAAGAAAAGCAAGCGGTTGTGAGCGTGCGATCCAAGTCCTAAATACAAACGGATGCACGCAAAATCGTATGCACCCGCTTACGGCAAACGTCATGGGAAAAATCTTTCTTCGGCAATCTCAAGTTGGGTTGCGGAATTCTCCCTAAAGGTCAGTCAGTAATCTCCTGGTGACAACTGTCAAACAGTACTCAGTGGCAGGCTGCGATGCCGCTTCCCGGTAAGCCTGGCCAGTGCGTTGACTACCGCCGGTGAAATCACAGGCACGGGCGGTTCGCCGCACCCGGTCGGCGCTTCGCTGCTGGGAACAATATGCACGTCGACCGTAACCGGGGCATCAACGATGTAAGGTGGAGTGTAACCGTCGAAGTTTCGCTGTTCCACATGACCGTCCTTGAAAGTAATCGCGCCCTTCGCCATCAGTTGGGTGACACCGAAACCAACCCCACCCTGGAATTGGTTTTCAATCGTCAACGGGTTAACGGCTAGACCACAATCAACTGCAATGGTGGCTCGATGAATCTTCGGACGTTTGTTTTCGATCGAGACGTCAACGGCGCAGGCAACGGCGGTCCCAAAACACTCATGACAGGAAATGCCCGCAGCATGTCCCTTCGGTAAGTTTTTTCGCCACGTGCTTTGTTGCTCCAGCAGGTCGAGCACGGCCCGCAGTTTCTTCGCTTCAGGTTTCAAGAGCTTGCGACGGTAAGCAATCGGATCCATTTTGGCACGCGTAGCTAACTCGTCAATCAATGTCTCCATAACGAACGCGGTGTGAGTGTTGCCTACAGAACGCCACCAAAGCACAGGCACATTAACCGTTGGATTGTGGGCTGAGAGGTGAAAGTTTGGAATACTGTAGCTCGTGTCCGATGCTCCTTCTACGGTCGTATGGTCGACACCATTCCTAATCATCATGGCGGCAAATGGAGTCCCGGCGACCAACGATTGCCCGACGATCACGTGGCGCCAGGCAGCCGGCATTCCGTCCGCGCCAATACCAATCTCGACGCGATGTGCATGCATCGGACGATAATAACCACCGCGCACATCATCCTCGCGCGTCCAGACAAGCTTTACCGGAGTCCCCTTCAGGCGCCTGGCAATCAACGCCGCTTCGCGCGGCACATGTGCATCGATCGTTGCGCGACGACCGAAACCGCCGCCGGCAAATTCGGTGTGGAAAGTGACCTGCTCCGGTTTTAGACCGAGAACTTCCGCAATCGCAACCTGATCCATCGTCTGAAATTGTGAAGGAACCCAGGCCTCTGCCTTGTTACCTTCAAAGTGGACCGTAGCGTTCAGAGGCTCCATCGGCGTATGCGCCAGGTAAGGAAATTCATACTCGGCTACAATTCGCCGGGCTGCAGGAATGCCGGCCATCGCCTTATCATTCCCGTTTGCGACGGCAACGTTGCCGGGAGTCCGCGCAAGTTCCTTGTATTTTGTCCACAACTGCGAACTGTCCGCTAGTTCAAGGCCGGATAAATCCCAAACGATCTGCAAACGGTCGCGCGCTTGCTTTGCCGTCCAGAATCTGTCGGCCACAACTGCAACACCACTTCCCTTCGCCAGTGGAATTTCAAAGATGTCCTTTACTCCGTCAATTCTACGAGCGTCGTTGTCGTTCAGAGACCTCACGCGTCCCCCGAATACGGGAGGATGAGCTACTACCGCAATCTTCATACCCGGAAGATCGAGATCGAGGCCAAACTTCTGCGAGCCGTCGCACTTTGCAGTGCTATCCAGCCTCGGCACTTTCTTACCGATCAGACGAAATTCATCGGGATTTTTGAGGCGAACTTTTTCGGGAACAGGCTGGCGCGCCGCATTATTTGCGAGTTCGGCATAGCGGAATGATTTTCCGTTTGGCCCATACACCACACTACTTTCTGTGCGGCACTGATCGGGCGAGACTTTCCAGCGATCTGCGGCAACGGCCACTAACATCGCGCGCGTTTTCGCCCCCAGCTCACGGTACTGCTGAAATGAATGCGCGATGGAGCCGGAACCACCAACCATCTGAATGCCGAAAAGCGGATCCTTATAGACATCCGCTGCGGGCGCGAGCTCAGCCGTCACGTGCGACCAATCAGCATCCATCTCATCGGCCAGGATCATCGGTAGAGAAGTTTGCACGCCCTGGCCAAACTCAAGGCGGTTTACTGTAATCAGGATTTTCCCATCGGGCCTGATGTGAACGAAAGCATCGGGCGGATAGACTTTCGGCGGCGGCGCCGGTCCTCCTTCCTGCGCGAAGCCAGGAAGATCCAGATACAAAGAGACCAACAAGCCACCAGCTGCAACGCTGGATACGCGTAGAAAGCTGCGCCGGTCCAGCTGTAGATCATTTTCGCGCCCCAGTGCTGCTCGCATCGCTCAAACCTCCTTAAGGGCTCCTTACGTGATGTGCTCTGCCGCGCTCTTGATGGCCTCACGAATTCGCACGTAGGTGGCGCAGCGGCAAAGATTCCCACCCATCGATTCTTCGATGTTCGCCTCGGTCGGTTTCGGCGTAGCTTTTAGCAGCGCAACCGCGCTCATGATTTGTCCGCTCTGACAATAACCGCATTGGACTACGTCTTTGTCTATCCAGGCCTTCTGCACCTCGCGACCAACCGGATCCTGCCCTACACCTTCAATCGTAGTTATCTTCCGATCGCCAACCAGCGAAACCGGAATCACGCATGAGCGCGAAGCTATGCCGGCAAGGTGGACGGTGCAGGCTCCGCAGGCACTGATACCACAACCATATTTTGTGCCGGTCATTTTCAGATCTTCGCGTAAGACCCAGAGCAGTGGAGTTGATGGATCAACATTCACTTGTTTGGATTGGCCATTTACATTGAGATGATAAGTTGCCATGGACTTGTCTCCTATCTGGCACGCGGGCATGGCGTGCCGGCGTCAACCCAGGTCCGAGTTGCCGCGACAAACTGCTCATGCGTCAGCGGCGGCAAAGTTCTCATCGTGGAATCCGGCCGACGGCCCGGATTCCATGCCCAAAGGACCAGGGCCGCTTCCTGGTGATGCTTTAAAAGTGCGCGCCCATCCATATTTTCATTCCGCGATCGATCAGTGACAGCCCGACATACCGCCGCACTTGATAAGGGGCGATCGTTCGTGTCCTGCCAGCGCATCGACAACGGCGCTAAATGCCAATCTGGTCCACCGGGTACTCCAGTACTATCGGCGTTGACTGCTTGATGACAACCCACACAATTTAATGCGGGCACGCCTTTGCCTTCCGGACCGCGGCTGACATTCGCGAAATGGCGATGGCGGTCATCGCCCTGCTGTGGATAATTTGTTGCTGTGTGACAGTTGATGCAGCGCGGCGAGGTTAGAACAGAATAGACTTGCTCCCAGGCAGCCAATCCATCGGTGAGTTTAGGATTAGCGGCAGAGACTCTATTTCCAGGCTCGATACCGGCTCGGCTCGATAGAGCCAGACAAGTCACGAACGCTACAAGCGTCAACAGTAAAACTGGAAGCAGCAAACGATGGTTCGCTAACATGGTTGCCTCCCCTCGAACGATCCTTTAAAGATCGTCGGGTTGCCAGTTCAACTCAGGTCTAACGGGGGTTTGGCTTGAATATTAACACGCTCTTTCCTGGGAGTAATAGTTCAGTTTGCTCTTGACGCTTGAAGATCTGATCGGCCATTGACCGTTGCAGCCGACTGGCTTCAGAAAACGAAATGTGTACATGACAGCGCGACAGAACAGCGACGGGCGGCGTTGGCTGTTCTTTCATTACGTCTACATTGTTTCCGGACCGGTCTTTCAAGGCGCAAACGGGTTCTCGTCTGCGCTCGGGCCGTAAATGGAGGGGATTGGCACGTCGAGCTGTTTGAGGTACACCGATAATTGGCCGCGGTGATGATACCAGTGGTTCAGCATGATCGAACGCAAGAGAGCTGCGCGGGGAATCGCGAATATCTCACGGTCGCTTATCATCATTCGCCAGGTTTCATTAAATGCAGCGTCATCCATGCCACCTAATATCTTCTTCGCGTTGGCGATGCTCTGCTCAAGCGTTGGCAGCAACTCTGACGCGCTTTTTAGCACAGGGTCGCTGAATTGAGGCGCTTGCGCCGGCGAAGGACTCGCAATGAGTTCGGCGACAGCGCCGGGCACTATCGCGATATGCATCGCAAGTTCCCCCAGAGTCCTCGCTTTTTCATGGGGCCGCCAGGTTAGCTGATTGTCCGGCACGCGCTCGAGTACACGCCGAGTAGTCTGTGTTTCCTGTTCGAGTTCCTGCAATAAGTCGTTAATCGTTACCATTCCGCCGCCTTTCCGTAAATCCCTTAAGAAACTATGGCCACCATTATAGTCGATGCGGAGCGCCCAAGTCCTGGAACCTCGCATCCGAACTGAACCGAGTTAATTGTGGTCGCAAGTCAGCGACGCCCCGAATCGAAACGCAAGTAGGGCACGGCACCGTGCCCCTACTTTTATTCGAGGTGGTGTTACCTGCAGCGGTCGGCCACACAGGCAGAGGTTGAACTCTTGAAGGTGCTTCAGGTAATTGAGCGTGAAGCCGAACAGAACCCGTTGACGCTCACGATGCTCGCCGGTTTTGCCTTTGAATCTTATCCAGCAACTGGAAAGCAAACTCGTTCTCATCCAGGCCTTCAAGCTTGTTATGTTTTTCCAAAGCCAACTCTTTCTCATCAAGATCAAGGTAGACAAGTCCTAAACAAAAGTGTGCCCGCGCGTTGTCAGGATCGATCTTTAACGCTTGCTGGTAGGCTTTAGTTGCTTCGATGTAACTTCCTATATTGAAGTAAGCCGCACCGAGATCGTTGCGCAGTTCGGAATCATTCGGGTTCAGCACTATCGCTTTTGTATACACTCTTAGGGCATGACGAAAATGCCCTAGTTCATCATAGACCACACCAAGATTTTTGTAGGCGCTGACCAGATCATGGCGAAGCTCGATGGCGACCAGATAAGCTTTGATCGCTTCATTGGGGCGTCCCATTTTGTGGAGAGTAAGACCTAATTCGAGCTGAGCTTCCGCGCAGTTTGGGTTTGCCCGTACAGCTCGTTTCAACTCCGCTAGGGCTTCCGTGTAGAGGCCCTGCTGAGTCAGGTTTGCGCCTTCTTTGAAACGACTCTGCGGATCGATTGGCGACTCCCGTGGTCGACCTATCAGCCTGGTCAAAATGTTTCTTCCTAACATCGTCTTCCTCTTAAACGTTTTCTTGCGACCTCAGAACTCACTGACAGAAAGCACCGGGGCGCCGGCGAGACGAAGAGCGGTTTTGACCTTACTTCTGTCTAGTTGAATAGTAGAGGTACCACTTCCCGACGAAGTAAAACGGGGGGACAGGAACCCTCCGGTACTGTCAAATTTGGCGACGACAAACGCACCCCGAGACCATCCGTTGCCACCGCCGCTCCGATCAAGGACACCGCCACCAAGGACAAGCACCAAACCGTCGAAGGCCTGGCTCCCGCTCAACGAGAGGGTGCCGGTGACGACTAACAGTCCCTTACCCCCGGAACTCGGAAGAGAGACATCGCCGTCAACAAAGGTGAAAAGTCCATCAGTCGTAGTTGCCCCGAAATCCGATGGAGCCGAGTCGCCGGCGGTAGTATTAAAATATCGATCGCAGCTCGTTGTCTGACCGCTGCTACATCCACTGAACTGTTGTTGGGCCGCTTGCCTCAGCTGATCGACGAAGGCCCTCGTACCGTATACGGGATCGGAGGTCGTCTGCAGCCAGGTGGGCAGCGCGGCCAGGTTGGTAGGTAACGTTATTTCCTTCAAGGGATTAATCAAACCATTCGGATCGCCCTGCACCCCGGTAGGGTTATTACCCTTCAGGGTCGAGAGGGTTGTGTAATCCGGATCCGTGGTCACAAGAAAAAGCAGGCAGGGGTTGCCCGCCGGCGTTATCCAATCCCGAGTAAATGTAGTTTGCACTACTGCCGATGGAAATTGTCGAGGCTGGGGTCGAATCGTTGCCGGCGTCTAATTGAGTCGCTGCCAAATTCGCAATGACGTAGCAGGCGGTACATGCCGGTGAGTCGTTCGGACCTTTCGGGAAACGTATAAGTAATGTCGTCGGTCCTTGTATAACAGACGTTGAAATACTTTCTTATGGCGGTTGCGATCGCACCATCAGTCTCCTCTGATTCCTCCCATCCCAGTAAGCGCCGGACAGCATCCGCGGGTGAACGTAGCGCACTGCATTGGTCCCCAATCAGAGAGAGTTTCAGAAGAGCTAGGAGCACAATGGGCTCCCGCTGGTTGGGCAAGCCGGCAGAGTCTCCAGCACGCAGGGTTATCGTGTGCCTGGTCTTCACGCCAAAGTTATCTGTAAGGATTGTGAAGGAACGCGACTGTTTGATCTTAGATTCGCCATACCCGGTCAAGAGCAAGGTCGCTAACAGACCAAAGGCCTCCTGCATGTAATTGATCAGGCCTTGTTCAGCGGTTTTTGTTTGCTGGAGTTGATATTTTCGTCGCCGTTGGTGGCCCATTAAGGACTTCAGCCCTTGAATCTAAGTAATTCGATGTTATAGGGAACGGTTTTCTTCCGCTTCTTTTTTGAAGTCATCTAGCTCGGAATCTTTGACAATCCACTGCCACATAGCGAGATGTTTGATCATACGAACCTGCTCAGGTTTATCTGCCGCTTGCCGGAGGGGGGCCCGCTGTACGTGTTTACCCATGAAGCCTGATGCTGGAGTCCACATGTTTCCAGGTTTGTCTCGCTGGTCGATTTGAGGGTTTCACGGTGCCTTTTCGAAATAGACTCTTCCGCTTTTCAGCGATCTGAAAATGGGCTGATACGCTCCCCAATAGGTCAGAATTCTACTTTTACCACGGACGGTTGCTCGCTCTAGCGTTAGCAGCATCTGGCCCTTCTTGTACGGAGTGAAACCGTTATCCTCGCGATAACCACTGAAGTACAAAGTGAGGCGACTGCCGCTGATCTTGGCGTCACATCTCAGCCTTCTTATTGTCTGGTAACCGTCTGCATCGATATCAGCGATCAAGTTATCACCGCGCTTGTAGATGACGATTGTGTGCTCCGCGATCATCGGACCGGGTCCTGCGTCTCGTCCGGGGTTCTCTGAGAAGCGGTAGGTTCCCTCCCATGAAGTCTCCTCCGTGACGAGCGTACGAAGCCTCGAGCTTGAAGCTGTGGCTCCTGGTTTTTTTTCTTGAGCATCAGCGGGCGCCAACCAAGTTGAGGCGATGAGGCAGACAGCTAAAACCATAGTTAAACTCTTCATGGAGGACGTCCTTCTTTTCATCGTGACGAATAATCCGCTCACGCTGGGTTGTTTTGCAGACTCAGACGATGCAGCCAACGCCGACGGGCATCGCTATCGTGCTGCGCGCATCAAAAGTTTCACGACCTTGATGGGAATGACTATGAAGAAGAGAAAGAACAAGCTGAAGATCGCGCCGAATCCTTTGTAGGTTCCGTAGTAGAAGAGCCCTCTCTCAAAATCGTTGTTCCTGCGCATCGTAGCTCCTAAGTCGGACCTCCTAAGTTAGGATGGGCAGCAATTGCCTAACTAATTCACCGCTCCCCCAGTCTGCGGAGTGGACGCGCAAAAGATGCTGGGCCAACACCCATCCCCAGACTGCGCCCCTGCCCTGCTCAAACTCCGAGTGCTTTGTTATCATCTGGGCGCTCTATCTTTGAAAACGGCAACGGCCAAATGCGTAGCTCACCCTCCCAGATAACCGAGTGACGAGCATCGCCGCGGACTATGAAAGACTCATATACACGGCGCTTCGGTTTATCGAGCGCATATTATCGATAAATACAGATGCGTGCAAGGTCCGCTTTGCAATCTCGTCGGGAGGCAACTTCTGATGGGAAGAAGGGCGCGCATTAGACAAAAGTACTTGCCTGAAAAGCTCCTTAATATTCGACAGAGTCTTGGGCTATCCCAAAGTGAAATGCTGAGACGTTTGGGCTTTGAGAACGTCCTGGATTACCAAAGAATATCTGAGTTTGAACTTGGAACAAATGAGCCACCATTAGCGATCCTGCTAAAATACGCGCGAGTCGCAGGCGTTCATATGGAAGACCTTGTGGATGACGAGTTGGAGCTGCCAGACAAGCTTCCGAGTACGGTTAGATATGAAGGACGGAAACGCAAATCCGTCTCTGGTAAAAATCAAAAGCGAATGGGATAAATGTTTTCTGAGAAGAACCGACAACTGATGGTGTCTTGGCAGCCACCTAACTCGTACGCAACTGATTGTCCTTATGACAAAGCCTCGCCGAATTTTGCAGCGTCTAAAAAACAAGCCTCAGCCTACTGCCGCAGATAGGTCCAATACAGGTCAGAGTCGCGCAAGGATTCGTGCGGACAATCCGATAAGTAATACCGACGATGACACTCTTGGGAACAGTAATTGGGCCATCGGCTTGACTACTGTCTTTAGGTCAGAGGATAGGAGATTGGGAGTTGAAAACGAAGTTTCAAAAAATCTCGAGGCAGAGCCGTATCAAAACGGTCAGAGAAACAACAGAAACGATCGAGCACAAGTGCTCTCCCGCGTGTTTTAAGCCAGAAAAGAGACTGAAGCCTAGGCACCTGCACAAGGTCAACCTTGGCGACATCTACATTGCGCCTGATGGAAAATTCTACTCAAAGAGAGGTCTCGGAAATTGGATGGAAGTTTTAGGCCTGACCTTTACGTGGAGCGCTGATGGGTTCACGTTAATGTGGGAGCCGGCAGAACAGTTGCATATCCATAGTCCAGGCGGTAGGACAGTCGGCAAGCTGGTAGATGAAAAAGAGATTCGCCCTGATGAAAAATATCACCTTACGCAGGCTGCGAACAAAGCAAAACAGAAGGGTCGAAGACTTCTCGAAGCAGAACGCACTTTTGGCGCGATTGCTAAAGGAATAATAGGTCTGGCACCGAAACGAAGCCGCGCACCTAAGGGAACTGGCCGAGGAGCTCCCGGAATACCTAGAAGCCCTTTCTCGAAAGAGGTTGTGCGACTAAAGACCGAAGGAATACCGGAAAGGGTTGCTGTTGACGCGATGGTTAAATGGTCCCGTGATCATGGTCAACTCGTAGCAGGTCCACACAGGACGAGCATTAAACAACGTGTGATCCGCGGCTACCGACGCCTGAAAAAACAAGATACACAGATTGAAGTTTAGTAGCGCCCTAAATCTGTCTGAGTTGATACTCACTGTCAGAACAAGAAGTATCCTTTGCGGATGTTGAAGGCAGACAGAGAGGGGTTTGTGATGAAGAAGACTTTTCGTTGTGAGACTTGTAACCATAACTTTGAGCAGGCAGTACTTGAAACCGTTCTTACTGCTCTGTGTCCGAAGTGCAAGCAATGGGTAACTGTTATTGAGATGGCGCAGAAACAAGGGCTGACCCTTGGGCAAAGTGTCTTTGTGGCGGTCCTCCTTTATGCGATTTTCGGCTAGACGCTTTGTTTCAAGCGTGGCCGTAATGCGTCGAACGAACCTCGTCACCGAAGGTGGGAGCCGGGGGATTCAAGAACGAGGTGGACCAGAGGGTTTCCTAATGGCTACTACAATTTCTTTAGGAATTAATACTTGTTCACACCTATCCGAGTTGGGCTGCCGGTGATCAGGAGGTACGGTCTCTTGCCTGCCTTCTCGGTTTGAAACGTGCAAGCGCCGAGCCTAGTTGTAGGTCCAAAGCCCGTGCCCGATTGGGATTGAGCCGGTGAACATGAGCTATCCGCCCTTTTAGCCTTTTGGCGTAGGTTTCGAGTTGCCATTCCGGCACACAACCAGTGACCAGTTTATGAATACCTGATCTCGTTTGCGAAACATACTCATTAATAACACCCGGCTTCCGGCCGACAAGCACACCGGTCAACACCATTCGTTCCCCGGTTCGCATTATCTTCAGCTTCTTGTGTGGAAGCGAAAACCCTCCAGCCCGCAGTGCCACGACTGCAAGATTGATCACGCTTCGGCTTTCGTTTCCCGAGAATGCCAAATCATCAATCCAGGTAGTGTAGATAATCGCGTTCGCTTCGCAGTAATTCCTTATTGGTTGATCGAGAGATAAGAGAACGAGATTTGCTAGCGCTGAACTCGTTGATGCGCCTTGTGGCAAGTGATTTTCGAAAGTCGTTAGACGAGTCAAAGCAGCTGACACTTGAGGAGCGCACCCCAGCAACTCATTCCACACTCGATAGACTTGAATTGTCGAAATGCGGGGAAAAAAGTTCTTTATGTCGAGTGTAACGACAACACGGGCACCCAGATGGGGAACGATGTTATCTAAAAGCGACTTTTTCTTCACTCCACCACAAATGTGAGACGGCAGCGGTAAATCGCGAAGCAATCGTTGATTAATTCTTTTCTGAATGTCCTTAAGAACAAGAATTGGCTTGTCAATTCTTCTTTCTTTGGGTCGAACTGGTTTTTTCAGGAAAGGACGCGGATCAGGAGTCAAATCGAAGGGGTCGTAGTAGCGTCCAGCGAAATGCGACGTTTCAATTATCAGGTCGGGAGACAGGCCGAGTCTGTATCCAAGTGCCTTGAATGTAGCAATGTTAAGTCTTAATTCAGCTTTATCTTTCGGACTCATGTCGTCGGGGTGGTATCGGGAACAGCAAACGCGCTATTGATTCGGCTGCTTGTTGAAGCTCGGCGGGTTCCACCAGGTCCAAATCTTCTTCTTCACTGGCTAACAGCGTAAACAAATGAGTAGGTATCTTAAGAGCTTCACTAAGAGCACGGACAACCTTCAAGCTGGGCTTGCGACTGCCTTTTTCAAGCAATGAAACGTAACTGGAGTCCAGGCCGGCGCGCTCTGCCAGATCCTTTTGCTGTAATCCAGCGATGGCCCGCGAAATTCTTAGCGCCTTACCATAGTCCATAATTTGAGTGATAGGTGGATCGTCTTGAACTACAAGGTTGCTCACTAATGCTTACGGAATGCTTTCAAAAGTTTTTCAGAAACTTCACCTATGCAGCGAAAAACCTCCGCTTCATCGGGATCGCGAATCCTACTTAGCTGCTTGATAACCTTCCGGGCTGCCTCAACGGCGTCCCTTTGTTCTGGTTCTAGATCGCTTCTGGAGAGCAATGCATTGAACTTACCAATGCACACCCTATACTGCTTGTTCTTTCTCATTGAAGTTCTCTCCTTTTTTTCTTCGAATCGGCAAGATGCCGTGCCGCCGAGCACACTTCCCGACTTGGAGAGATCTAGAACCAACGACCCAGCCCACAGTTTTGGTAGAACGTGCCGCATCAGATTCATTTACTGCAATCTGTATTACTAACTGCGACGTAGTCCTGGTTAAAAACGGGCGATTAGCCCGTGATGCACAATCGTGCATCGTTAGCTTCCGACTGCCACCTGGCATTCGGCTGTGACCTCTGAGGTCCGTGGGAAGCACCTAACGGCGAAGAGCCTTCAGTTGAGAAAGAGCCAGAGCTCACCGTAACGGTTGAGCCACCAGCACTGTACTCCGGCTAGCGGATGATTGTCAACTAAAATGACTATATGGTTGCGCATTGTCATGCAAAATGCCTTATAGTCAGGTAGTAGGACTGTAGACGGCCTGGGTGGGCTTATGTAGGTTGTTTAAGCGTCGGGTTGAACGCTGGAAGTTGGGATTCCGCTTTTCGAGATTACAGAAATGCCCACGGCTGCTTGACAACAGTGTGAACGGCGTTCACACTCCCTACCCGAATGGGGGATCTGGACCTTATTGGCATTTACGAGATCGCAGAGCTTGCCGGTGTGAGTCCGCCCGCGGTTGTGAACTGGCGGACGCGAAGCTTCGATTTTCCAAGGCCGGTAGTTGAACTGAAATCCGGTCCGATCTTTCGCAGGGGCGACATTCAGGTATGGTTGGATAGAAGGAAGGGGACAAATCGGAACATGGGAAGCAATGCTGTTCGAATTGGTCTTCGTTTGCTTGAGCTGGAGTGTGGCATTGCAGCCAACATCGACGATACAAATTCGGCAGAACTCGTCGATTACGAAACCTCACGCGCTGCAGGTCAGAGCGCCAGACTAGCGATGTTGATTCGTGGTCAAGACGTTATCGAAGATGAGCAGCGCCTGAAGAAGATTGCGGCGATTGAACTCGGAATTCATCCAGCTGAGTACAGCGTCGCTAAAAGGCTATTAATGGAGATCGACTTGGTTGAGGAGCGTACGACCAAGCAAGGTAAGCACGTTCTTAACGAGAAAGTTAACCGCCTGAACCATGCCGACAATTACGAGCGTGTCGGCGAGCTTTGGCTCACAAGGGATCATCGAAGCCACAAGGAACAAGCCCTCGTTCACACTTTTGATAAAGTCGTTCAGTCGCCGACAGAGGTGGCGAAAATTGATATCCTTCGTGAGCTAGATAAAGCGGACCGTGCCGCGGTTCTTGAACTCGCGACCAATGCCGGAATCATGGATTCCGTAGACGAAGCGAATAGGATCTATTACTCCCCTCTACTGTGGGATTTGAACCGAAGCAAGCTAGCAGCCTTTCTGAAAACCGCGACAGACAGTGCCTTTAAGGACGTACTGAAAAAAGCAAGAAAACCAGGGACTGATTTCACGAAAGCTAGAGACCCGCTAGTGATCCAAGCAATCAGCGGAGGCATTCTCCCAAGTTATCGCGTAACTTCAACTGGTGGCCCACGCGTCTATTCGTTCGCTCCTTACACCGGTGGCCTTTTAAGCTCTGACGAGGAAAGAACAGTTCTTGACAAGGCAAGGGCGTTGGTTGCTTGTCTCAGGTACGGTTCAGAGGCAGCAACAATCACAAAGATTAGAAACCCATTGCGGATTTTGGCGGCGCTCACCGACAAGAGCAGGAACTACCGGTTGGGCTCTCATTCTGAACTAAAACTTCAGTACGGAATGCTTGTCGCGAAGCAACTCGGTCGCGTAATTCAGACAAGTCCAGGATGGTACAGCTTTGAACTCATCCCAACGGAGGACAACCTTCGAGCATGTGCGATTGCTGCCGAACTATTGAGTACGGGCGAATTAATGGGCGAAAAGGATCCAAGCGCGTCAGTGGCGATGCATTTAGTCAATGGTAATATTCAACAACCTTTGAGAGAGGTAAAAATTGCCAGAAAAAGAAGACCAGCTCGAGCTGATGAACTTGCCGATCTCGTCGAGCGACTCCAATCCGTCTGAGCGTACCGTCCAAATGGCGCGGCGACGAGAGGGACGCAAGACTGAGCAGAAATCAGCCAAAGATCAGGATGAACCGCTTAAGTTAAGTGTCGCATCGGCCTTGGCGACCAGTGGTTACTACACACGAATCAACGTCGGTTTGTCTGCTACGGGTGCTCGCGGCTTGGGTGATGTAACAGATATCGACGTTTTGGGTCTAAGACACGATCTAACATTCGATCGAAATGGGATTGCTGTCACGTGTAAATCAGGAGCTTCCAGAAGTTTAAGCCCAGCCAAAGAGGTTTTTTATCTTCGGGGAGTTCTTGAATACTTTCGAGCGGAGAGTGGAGTAGCAGCCTTCGTGAGAAAGCCCGTCCCATCGCATCTGCGCGATCTCGGTCGGAGGCTAAACGTCCTAATACTGTCCGGCACTGAAGTAGAAGAGTGGTGTAAAAGTCTAACCAACGGTCTTTCTGTGCCCGGTTACTTTACCGAGGCGGCATATGAAAATTACCTAAAGGGTTGGTCTCACCTGGCAAACTCAGAACTTTTCGCGTATTTGCGCGCCGACTATTGGTTCCACCTAGATTTTCGCAATCTGCAAAATGTAATCGGCCATGTCCGAAAATTGGCCTCAAAAATTACGGTCCGTCAAGACTGGCTTGACGTCGTTGCTCTGGATGTGGCTGCGCACCTTTGCCTAACGATATTTGATCTCTGTCATCAGATCAGAATGATGGGAATACCTTCGGTTGTGGACACCACAAGCGCTTACTTATTTGGAGGTTCAGTATCTTTTAAGGCCCGTAAGGATCTGTATGTGAGAGTGCAGCAACTTCTAGCGACAACCGGAGTCCTAAGGTCAGGTGGGCCGTCGCTTCCTCCATTGGAGCCAGTGTACACCAATGCACTGGCTGAACTTGCTATTAGATTCATCGAGCGTCCGCACGCCGCCGTCCTTATTCCTCAGGTCTTACAAGACAACATCTGGCGACGAGTGGGCGCACCGGGTCTGACGACGACCGAGGACAAGAATTCGCTGGCCGCCGAAAAACTGACCCAAGATCTGCTCGACTTCTTGGGTATGGCTACAGGCGCGAAATGGATCCCTAAGATTTGACTTGTAATTCAGTTCATCACAAATGATGGCTTGCGTGTGACAATCTCGTGGTGTCTGTCCGACACGATCCTCTAACAGCGGTCTAAAGGCGCCCGATCAAATGAACGCAAGGCCAATATACTGGTCCACACACCCTCAAAGGAGAAAGAGCCATGGGCTGGAAAGGCGCCCTACGTTCGATGGAAGCCGGCGTTCGACGGGCTGAGCGTGAGTCTCGGCGTCAGCAGAACGAACTGTTGCGGCAGCAGAAGCAGCTTCAGAAAATGCTGGAACGTGATCGAGCAGCGTTCGAAGTTCAGCTACACGAAAACCGCGTTGACCTATTGCGGTCTGTCCATAAAGAGTGTGGCCCACGATGGGATTGGAGAGCACTTGTTGGCACTCCCGCCCCGGTACCGCCTGTCCGAACACACAATCGCCAGGAAAAGGCCGCAAGCGCTCTCGAGAAGTTTTTGCCCGGATTTTGGGATAAGCTATTTCGACGCGTCGAATCGAAACGAGAAGCACTTCGTCGGACAGTCGAAAGCGCGGAGGACGCCGACGCCCGCGAGTACCTTGAGGCTCTGAGCACCCACCAAGGCGAATTCTCTGAATGGCAGGAAAAGCGTGAAATCGCCCGGCGGGTGATTGCAGGAGATCTTCAAGCCTTCAAAGAAGTTATAGAAGAGCTTGCGCCGTTCAGCGAGTTAAGTGATCTCGGATCGAGCGTCAGTTTCAAGCTCGCTAACTCTTCAACTATTGATGTCACGCTGACAGTTAATGGCCAAGATGTTATCCCTGGTGAAATCAAGAGTCTGCTGCAGAGCGGCAGACTATCCACCAAAAAGATGCCTCAGAGTCGGTTTTACGAGCTCTATCAGGATTACATCTGCGGCTGCGTTTTGCGTGTGGCTCGAGAGCTATTCGCCCTTCTCCCGTTCGACACAGTGATCGTTACCGCGGTCGGTGACGTGGTAAATGCGCAGACCGGTCACCTCGAGGAAAAGCCATTGCTATCAGTGGCCATTCCACGGCGAACTTTAGGCAAGCTCGATCTCGATGCAATCGATCCCTCCGAGTCAATGAAGAACTTCATTCATCGCATGGCTTTCAAAAAGAATAAGGGGTTCATGGTAGTTGAGAGGATTGAACCGGCATCACTTTCGAATTGACGAGGAAGCAAGTTCGCATGTGGATCCCAAAGAGTGAAGAAGACGTTACAATCGCTGCTGGCAACGGCAGCTTGGAAGAGAGCGTTATATTCGATGCTAAGAGAGAAATCCCACCAAAGAATCCCGATACGGCGAAAGACGTCGCAGCACTCGCAAACACTGCCGGAGGCGTACTGCTTTATGGTCTTGATGAAGACGCGGGTGGCCGGCCGACCGTGTTGACACCAATTACTCTAGACGGACAGCGCGAGCGGCTTGAGCAGATTATTCGGACTTCAATTGATGAAGTTCCAACCTTTAGCGTTTCCACGATCCCAACGAAGACGGACTCCTCAAAAGGCTATTTGGTGTTACTAGTCCCACCCTCAGAGCGCGCTCCGCATATGGTCGTTGTCAAAGGCGAGCAACGATTCTACGGACGGGCCGAAACAAGCAATTACGTGTTGAGTCAGGCTGAAGTGGCTAGACTATATGAGCGGCGAAGAACCGTGGGATCGGACATTCTTCCCTTGTTGGAAAAGGTCGTGAAAGAGACTCCCCTCTTGCCAGATGATCAGTTTGCTCATCTCCATATTGTTGCTCGGCCTGTCTTACGGCGCGATGACATCTTGAGCAAGGCCCTTTCACCTCAACAAAGTCATCCGGACTTGCTTCGGGAATTGGTTGATAAGGTAAATAGCTCGAACATTTTCAGGGCGAATTACGTGCCGGATATTCAGCAATCCTCCTCCGGCTGGAAACGAAAGCCTGAAGGGTATCTTTCTAAGCTGAACTACGGCAGCGGAAACGACAATCTTTCGAAGGGACATGTCATCCATCTTCAGGTAAATCTCGACGGGAGTGCGTATTTGTTTTGCGGGAGGGCCGGCGAAAACCAACGAGATGGGCATCCTCCAAAGTGGTTTTTTTCAGGGATCGTTGCAGGTAATACCACCAAACTGCTCGCCTTACTTGGGGAGCTTTATGACAGAAGCTCTTACTTTGGGATGGTTGATTTCGCCGTAGCCGTCACCGGATTGGATGGCTGCGTGCCATATGAAACGCGCGATCGATTTCATTCTCTGCCCCGCTTTGAAGGGTCCGAATATAAAAAGGCGATTAGGGCTTCAGCATTGACGCTGCTGAGCAATCCTAAACAGGTGGCTTCGGACTTGTTGATGCCACTCATCGAATCGATCTCGCAGAGCACTGATAATCCTTTTAAGGAAGAGCAGTCCGGGGGCTAGTTGTTCGGATATGACAACGGATTCTTGGGCCAATTCAACGGGATTGTGTTCTGCGTGATCTCCCATTTGTCGCCCTTGAACCAACACGTCGCGACTTGCATCCAAGAGTTTTCATTGCGTAGAAAATCCAAGTAGGTAACGGACTGTTCCACCTGTTCGAAAACCGGCATCAGAACGCCGTGAATCACATGTCCTGTCTTAACAAACACGATGAAGCCCCACGCCGACCCGCTGCTGCCCATACACATCAAGAATGTCTTATCGCTAACTGTGCCTTGGGAATCAAACGGACAGGAGATAACTGGCCGAACCATGTTGGCAAACTCCCGGAAATAAGGCACGGCGCTCTTCACGACTTCAACCTTGCGCTTGTCTTTATTCTGAAGGAAAAACTTTCCCAGTATTTCCTGGCCAACGAAATGACCCGCAAGTGAAAGTGCGTAACGATAGCCAAGCATCTCAAACAAAGTTAGGTGTGCGGCTTTGATTACGGAGACAAGCATCGGAATCCGTACATCTCTCGATACTTCAATTTCCCATTGCTTACCCTGCGCAGCCTTCACATCGGTCGGGTGCATCTTCAGTCCAAAAGGTACTGAAAGTTTTACATCACCAAGATCAACCGGGGTGAATTGTGCGGGCATTCCCTTCGATCCAAAGAAGAAATCAACTGGTTTGTTTTCGAGCCATATCTTTGAAGAGAATCTCCGGGATAGTGCTTTGTCGGTAACGATTTCAGCCGTAGAGCGCTCCCGGTGTCTCTGAACATCGAGAAAGTCTGACTCAAATCTAGAGCCATAAAAACTGTCGACGTCCGCTCTTTGCACCGTCGTCGCACGCGCTGAATTGGTAAAAGCTTGATTGATAATATGCGCTTCGCAGAGAGGTTGGTCCTCATCTTGGAAAAGTATTGGACAATAGAAATGAGAAAACGGCTCTCCCTTCACCTCGGAGTAGTCGGCTCTCAGTTCCTCCAGCTTTATTTTCACAAAATCCTTCATAACTTCTACTTCTTTCCGTGCTCTTTGGGGTGCTCAAGCTCTGACATTCCAAGTTTCATGTCCATTATTCACCATTATTGTATTGCGCAGTTGCGCGAGATAGGAGCGCTCATCTCCGCCGCTTTGGTTACACGCTAGCTAACGAATGCTCCAGCAACTGTCTCTTCGAGCGTTTCACTACAAGCTCGGAAGCGCGTGACACCTTCTAAGCCTTGGTAGCCGGAGGCGAGGAATTAGTCGCAACTGAGGAGTGCTATCGTTCCACTTTAGACTCAGTTGGTTCGGCCGTCGCAGGTTCCTGCTTTCCACTCCAGTGCCCCCGTGAAGCATCTTGCGTCCCCAAAGCGGGTGAACCAAGAAGGTCCGGCATCATCCTCATTACCCAATTTATTGCATTGTCGTCGAGCGCGCGCTCGCTCCCGTCGTCTAGAAAAAGCGTTCCACCACCAGCGCCTTCATCAGCTGGGTGGACTATCTCTATTCGCTTTACAAACGCGGTGTTAATAAACTCGACTTTCCTTCCACTGTTAATTTGAATGAACATTGGTCTTGACATGTCATCCTCCTCATCTTCCGCCTCTTCATCTTGTCGTTGTTTCCTCCAAAACCGATCCGCCCGAATGACGCAGCGATCACGATCGTCGGGCATCACTAAGATTGTGCCGCGTGCTACATGAGAATAAATCTCGCGATTGAAATAGATCATTAGCTCAGACACCGCCAGATTGGCATAGTGCAGTAGCGCTGCTCCGGCCATAGCATAGAATCTGTAGTCATCGCCGTTTGAAATGTGGAGCGGATGTCCGGCGCCCTCAGCGACAAGAAAATGCGCAATAGCATTTCGCGCACGGCGAAAGCTGTTCAGCAGATCTTGAATAGTGTTGATTCCTCGCAGAAACTCTTCCGTGAAACCCAAGCTCCCTAAGATCGCATGCTCGACAGCCGGAGGACGAGGCATCCGTTCCGCAATGGAAAATCTCTCTACAAGTTTGCGTATGTCATACCTAAGTGCATCTACTCCTTCGAACAACTTGAACGCGCACAGAAACCGGTAATATGGGGTGGTAGCTATTATGGCTTCTCTTAACAACGCTTCGTATGGCGCGAATCGAGGAAAAGAGGTAAAGCCACCTAAGGGGCCTATGGTCATGCCTCGCGTAAAGGGAAGTTGTAGTTGGTGAATGAGTGGCTCATCATCACCGTCCAACCAAACATCGAGCCGAATTATCACTACCGGTACCCACCCAACACGCATAATGGTGTCCAGTAGTTGATTCACCGCAGTTCTCGCAGGTGCGAGCGCACGAGCGGGGTGATTCGCCTCAACATCAACGTTTATGTGCGACAACTTTCCGTCTGACGCAGACACCAGGTCATAAAAGACGGGTAAATAATGCGGAAACTCCATGTTGATAGTCAGAGGGCTTCCGTTGACCCAAACGAGCGCGTTACTGGTCTTAGAAATCAGTTCTTCGACTTCGCCAGTGAGCGGGATGTAATCCGACACAAGCGCACGAACGTGGTAGCGTCTCGGAGTCGCAGCTCTTTCGATGTCCAAGTACCGCAGAAAATTCTTTGTATGAAGTAGGACTCCCAAGCAGCCGGGAAAGGGCTCCTTTGGCTCGATGAGAAAGTATCCGTCTGGGAGGTTCTGCATAGGGGATTGTTTGTCTACGGCGAATCAGCTTCAATTAATATTATGGCTATATGCCATGACTGATCTGCGGTGCAAAACCAATGGTCAATTCATTTTTCAATAATTCGCGCAAATGAACGCTAAGAAATACGTGATGGAAAAAGCGATCTACTGGTTCCACTTTGCGTTGGCCCATAGGTTCCGGTGCGCATCATCGACTGACGCCGATAGCATTCTATGCCGAAGCACTGGGTGGCCTATCATCGCATCAGCCCCGAGCGGTTCTGCGTTGGGTGTATAACCCGTGAACTTGCATGGCTTGAACAAGCTGTTCCATTGGGCGATTGGTTGCTCGACCATAGTTGGGTTTGCGCGTCGCTCTTGCCAAGTTGAGACCAGGCGCTCACTCACGGCTTCCAACATATCCCGGCAACTCCTAAATATCCCATTAAACGTTACGTCCGCGTCTTCATTTAGAACAATTTTATTGCGGATCAGAGCCTCGGCGTCCGATTTGTCAGGGTGGGTAGCCATATGCAGACTGGAGGTTGACCTTGGGATTACTTGCTCCATGTGATCAAACAATAGCACTTCACGGGGCTTTAGCTGGTTGTAGACTATTCGTCGACCACGATGCACAAACATGTTGCGATATTGCATTGTCCATTCGAACCAGTCTTCTGGGCCAGCATCTTTCTTTACGGTTTCCAAGAAAGTCGTGAAATCAAACTGTAGTTGCTCGCTAGGATTCTTTGGTGTAGTGATTTTGGCAAGCGCCTTTTCAGCCGCAATAATATCGCTTCTCCGCAAGGAGGTCGGTAGTCCAAGCACGCCAATTATTGCTGCTCCTAAACAATCTAGTGACGAACCAATTGCGCGGAAAAAGCCGCAGAGATGAAGTGCCTCAAGCCTGTTCGGCAAGTCATCAATCGCGGCGTGAGAAGCCGGCATTTTCTGTTCAAGTTCACCATACGGATTCCTTGAAATAACATCACCAATTCTTTCGTTCTGCCTATCCCTTGCCTCAAGCCAGTCAAAATAGTGGAGCTTCGCCTCTCCTAGATTTTTTTCGATTCCGTCAACACATTGGTAGAGGTAATCGCTGATTAAGATTCTTTCTTCAGTGGGTAGGGACATCCACCAGGAAACACCGAAAGTATTTTCGTCAAGGTCGCTGAATATTTCCTCCAACAACTCATTGGCATGAGGAACATCGGCCCCAATGGACGAATAAAATCTGCGATCTAAATCTCCCCTAGAGGTCGTATACGGTTGTCTCAGGAGATCTATTTCTTCATCACGCATGTTAGTGTTCTCCTGTTTGTAAACTAGCCGGCTTAGATTTTGATAGTAGTTCCCGGATCCCTGTCGGGACAGATGAACACCCTTGACAAGATTCTCGAACGTTCACCGGCCCATGAATTCGCGGACAGGATTTGTCAGTTCGGCCGTCTGATCTAACCGCGCTGCGTCCTGGTCTACGCAAACCCCTATGACGGACATCTGATCGAAACTCTTACCTGTCGGTTGAGTCACGGTTACGAAAATTACTCCGACATCCGGGTGGAGACTCTCTCGACGTGGGAAGTCATAGATTTCCTTCAAAGTATCCCGACCCGGCCCACGGAAAAGAACATTGCTATTCGATCGATTCCGGCCGTGTGTCTCGATGACTATCATCAAGTAATTTCGGTGAAAGCCAAGATTTTCACGCTGGCGATTCACTTGCATGATGCCGCCGGTAATGTCAGGAAGTTTATTGCAGTGATCATCTTCCTGGCTGAGCGCTTTCACTTTCACGCGCTTGCATTGAATCCCGATGGCAAGGTCAGCACGGTTATCTTCACAAATCAGTAGATCGATATCACCTGGCTTATAGTGGCCGCGCTCTATGATGGGTGGCCCGACAGACAAAGCGACAAACGCTCCGGATTCGACTTCAAGCTCTCTCAAGAGTAAGTCCCTGCCACATGACGAAAGAATCCATCTGAGAATCTGTTCTTCGCCCTGTTTAGTTACATCGTCATCGTCCAGATCGCGATCGTCTGTGAAGAGTTCGATTTCGCCCGCTGGAATAATCTGTCCTGCACGGATGGGAAGAGTATCGAAGGCTACGGTCTGAAACGCTAACATTTTCTTCATAGCACCTCTCTGCTGTTTCGCTGCAAGTTTATGAGTTCTTGCAACTATAGGTAATCACGCTAAGCGATACTCGTGATATACCATTTTCTGAATAACCGATTCTTGCTGTCGTATGTCTTGCTCGCTGGTCATCGACTGAAGTTTGTTGATTTCCCGTGTTATGGCATGCTTGCCGTCCAACCGCAGCCACTTCCTGATGAAGAAGTACTTTCGCTTTATTCTCTCTGCATCTGAAACAGTCTTACGGTACGTATCCGTGTGACGCCCTTGGCGAAAGGCCTCTGCAAACTGCTCGAAGTAGATTCGCATGTTAATGAAGACAACACCTGTCTCACTCCGCCATCCTTCTGCCATCTCGTTATTGAAGTCAACGTTATGCTGAAGGCTTGAATATCCCTGATGAGCAATAACATTGCGCATCTCGTGTATTTCATTAGCGATTCTTGAAAACTGTCGGTCTGTCGCCCGGCCGTCGACGAAATTCTCTAAGTAGAATTTCGTTCCTTCGACTCCTTTCATTCTAAACATGTTCACAGCGATCGTCTGAACGATCGCCTGCGTACACAAGAACACACACTGGTACATGTTGTTTTCTACAGCTTTTGTCAGTTCCGCCAGAGACACGTTTTGCATCATGACTGTCATCCAGCCGAAGATCTCTAAATCATCCTGATCTACATATCGCTTAAGACGTTGTTCAAATGTTTCCATGGAACGGCTCCTTATTATCCGAAGTCAAAATTACCCGAGGTCCAGTTGCATGTCGAAATCGATTACAAGCTCAATCGGATGTTCTATAGTTTTTTGGGATCGAAGTATCAAGCTTACGAGGTTGCTGAGGGAATAGAGACTGGCTATTTGCACGCCGAGGTGCCCGTAGTCAACGCAATGAGTTTATCGCTTTATGGAGTACCGGATGGGCAGGAAAGCGAGCATGAAAGCGAAAGGGCAGAGCGATTAGCCCTGCCCATCCGTATACTCACCTGCTTCGGCGCTCGGGTCGCTCTCCAGCGTTGCCCTATCCTCCGAGCAGGCAGGATGGAATCTATCACAAGCAGCGCAAATCAGACCAACAGTGCTTCTGTATTGAGCAGAAAGAATTTAGGGTCATAAAACGAACCCTTATCGACCGGTTTACAAGACCGACGCTCTGTTATCCAGTTGAGCTACATCGCCACTAATAAGTTTCAAGTTTCAACTGAGGGAGTCTGGAGTCGTCAGTAGGAAATCTGCTTCTGACTCCTGAGTTCTGAGTCCTGAATTCTCCTTTTCTGGTGGAGCTAAGAGGAGTCGAACCTCTACGTCCTGCTTGCAAGGCAGGCATCATGGCCGTTAGATCATAGCCCCAACTAAAATAGTTTCTAGTTTCGAGTTCATAAAAGAATCGGCCTCGAGATATGGAATGCAACAATCCTGGTCAGAACTAGAAACTAGAAACTCGAAACTCGAAACTTTTTAAATTTGGTCGCGGAGGCGGGATTCGAACCCGCAACCTCTCGTTTATGAGACGAACGCTCTTTCCAGCTTGAGCTACTCCGCATCTAGTTTTTATTGTCTCGTTCCTGGAAGCCCGCGGAGGAGTTGAACCTCTTACCTTCCGCCCGACTTTTTAAGGTTCGGTTTAGAAGACCGGTGTCGAGAGCGCGGGCCGAAGGGCGAAGGAATCAGGAGGCAGGAGCAGTCGGCAAGTGATCCCGACTCCTGCCCCTGCTCCTGCACCCTGCGTCCTAATAACTGGCCGGGGCGTGAGGCCGACGCGCCTCTGCAAACTCCACGTTCCCGCGCAGTCAGCGTTCTGCCGGGATGAGTCACGCCCCGAAAAATCAGTAAGCAGGAGCAGTAGGCAGGCGGCAGATAAAGCGGAACGCCTGCCTCCTGCACCTGCCTCCTGCCTACTGTTCTTTGGTGCCCAAGGAAGGATTCAAACCTTCAACCTCTGGTTTGTAGGACCAGCGCTCCGTCAGTTGAGCTACTCGGGCATATATGAGTCCAATGGCCAAAGTCCAACGTCTGTTGGCTCTCGACTGACTTTGGACTTTGGACGTTGGACTTTGGACTAAGTTGGCGGTCGGAGTTGGAATCGAACCAACCTCTCGGGTTTTTCAAACCCACGCTAATCCATCTCAGCTATCCGACCAGAAGAGGTCTTGGGCCTTTGGTCTTGGGTCTTCGGCTTTTGGTTTTGTACTTAGAACTTTGTGCTTTGTGCTTGGCTAGTTTCTCGATCCGTCCCCACAAAGCACAAAGTACAAAGCTCCAAGTACGAGGGCGGAAGCCCCAAGACCAAAGTCCAAAGACCCAAGACCTGCTTTAGGCCCTTCTTTCCCGATGCACCTTTTCCATAACGTCACGATCGTCGTGCACATCCATGAACAGGTATTTACGCCACTCAGCGCGCGCCTCAGCGTAGTGGCAAAGCACCACGCGTTCGAGTTTCACGCGCAAGGCTGACTGTGAAGTCAAAAGCGGCATGCGTGCTTCGCCTGGGGTGCGGTTCGCTTTGCGGTTATTACACGCTACACAAGCCGTCACTACGTTCAACGGCGAATTATCACCACCACGCGAACGAGGCATGATGTGATCGAGCGTTAGCTCAGCCACACCTTTCTTTTCCGCGCAGTACTGGCAGCGAAATTTGTCGCGCATGTAAATCCGCAAACGTTTCATGCCCGATTGTTCGCGGCGGCGGCGAACGTTGATGTAAGTGCGCCGGCGAATTACCGACGGCACCGGAAATTCGTCATGCGTCGAGCGCAGGACGCGATCGCCGTCCCATTCCTCGACGAAGACGCTGTTTTTGAAAGTCATGATGATCGCCCGCGCGACACTGACAGTGCCGAGCGGTTCGTAAGTTTGATTGAGTAGTAAAACTCTGCCGTTGAGTGCCATCACCCGGCACCTCCTTTCTGATTTGAAATGGAGTTCAAGGACGGAGGTGAGGAGTTGACTCACTAGGTGCGAATCACCGCCCTTGAAGGTTATGTAACGCAAACTGCTAGTTTGTAATCGGCGCGATTTTATTCTACGAGCCGACGCGAACTAACTGCGTTACATTGAAAATGGAGCGCGCGGTGAGACTCGAACTCACGAATACCGGATCTGCAATCCGGCGCCTTAGCCGCTTGGCGACACGCGCGAGAAATCATTGGCCGCAGATTGACGCGGATTGACGCAGATAAGACGGACAAGGCAGGCAGTTGGCTATTTCATGCTTGTTTCCGATCCGCGTTGATCTGCGTTCATCCGCGGCTGGCTTGTTTTTTGGAACGGAAGGAGAGATTCGAACTCTCGAAGCGAGTTTGGAAGACTCGCATGTTTCCAGCTACATCACTTCCGCAAAAGGAATTTCGGCTTGTGGATTGCGGATTTCGAATTGCCTCTTATCGTTGTCCTGACTACGGGAAGTTCTTATCCGCAATTCGACATCCGAAATCCGAATTTGAGTTGGAACTCCTGGCAGGATTCGAACCCGCAACCTCGACGTTCGAAGCGTCGCGCTCTTCCAGTTGCGCTACAGGAGCCTGAGGAATGTCGGATTGCGAATTTCGGATTGCGGATCCCGGTCAGTATTGATTTCGGGTCGCGTTACATCCGCAATTCGAAATCCGAGATCCGAAGTTTTGCTTTGGAGCATCGTACCGGATTCGAACCGGTGTCTCAGCGCTGGCAACGCCGTGTCTTGAACCCACTGGACCAACGATGCGGAAAGAAGAGAAGTACTTTGTGCTTAGTTCTTGGTCGTATTTAGAAAGTTGAGTTCTTCACGTCCAACAAATCAAAGTACAAAGCACAAAGTGCAAAGTACGATTTGCTTTTGGTCGGGGAGGACAGAATTGAACTGTCGCCACGAGTTCCCAGGACTCGGATGCTCGCGTTACACCACACCCCGGAAGAAATGAGTCCAAAGTCTCAAGTCCAATGTCCAAAGTCTGCTTTCCGATCCTGACTTTGGACGTTGGACCTTCGACTATCCCTTAACACACACCACCTGCTTGATCTCGGCAACGATCTTTACCAGATCGCTCTGGTTGCGCATTACTGCCTTGATGTCTTTGTAAGCGCCAGGAATTTCATCCAGCACGCCTACATCTTTACGACACTCAACGCCGTGTGTTTGTCGCGCCAAATCCTCTTTTGTAAACGCCCGCTTGGCTGCGCCACGCGACATCTTTCGCCCGGCACCGTGAGAGCAAGAGTTGAAACTCTCCGCCAGCCCTCGACCCTTCACGATGAACGATTTCGCGCCCATCGAGCCGGGGATGATGCCGTAGACGTCCTTGTCGGCATTGATTGCACCCTTGCGTGTGACGAAAACTTTTTCGCCATAGTGCTCTTCGAGTGCAACGTAGTTGTGATGACAGTTGACCGCAATCTCAGGCGTGAACGGTTGACGATGATTGAACATCTTGTTGAAGACCTTCAACAGACGCGTCATCATGATCTCGCGATTCTTCATCGCGTACGCCTGCGCCCACTTCAGGTCTTTCCAGTAAGCCGCGAACTCCGGCGTGCCCTGTATGAAGTAAGCAAGGTCGGGAGCGGGTAATTCCGATAGCCTCCATAAACTCTTGGCTGTCGCAATGTGACGCTCAGCCAATTCCTTGCCGATGTTGCGCGAGCCCGAGTGCAGCATCAACCAGACGAAGTTTTCTGTGTCCAAACAAACTTCGATGAAGTGGTTGCCGCCGCCGAGCGTGCCCAGTTGCGTCATCGCCTTCTTTTTGCGATCGCGAACGCCCTGATGCAGTTCGCCAAAGTCTTTCCAGCCGTCCCAGTACGAGGCTTCGTCTACCGACTCCTTATACGCACTGAAACCAACCGGAATTTCTTCTTCGATCTTCAGACGGAGATCCTTCAACTTGCCGTCAAGGATGCCACTTCTGAAAGGTGTCTTCACGGCCATCATTCCACATCCGATATCGACGCCGACCGTGGCTGGAATCACAGCTTCCTTTGTGGCCACAACTGAGCCGACCATGCTGCCTTTGCCCAGATGCGCGTCAGGCATCAAGGCGACGTGCTTGAACAAACATGGCAAGCGTGAAACGTTTCTGAGCATTGCTTGCTCGTCGATGCTGAATTCGTGGCCGGCCCACGACAGAACCTCCGCGTGAGCTCCACCGATTGGTAGTTTTTCGTAAGGCATGCTGGATTCTCCTTTCTAAAGAATAATTGAAAACTATTGTTGCCATAAACTTACGTAGGCTTCCTGCCTACTGCTTTCTGCCTGCTGCCTACTGCCTCCTGCTCCTGCTCCTGGTGCGTCAGGTGAGACTCGAACTCACAATCCCCTGCTTAAGAGGCAGGTGCCTTCGTCCAATTTAGCTACTGACGCAAAATCATTTCCGATTGCCAACTTGCCGATTTCCAAATAGTTCGGGTGCTGGCGGGGCTGACGAGACTTGAACTCGCGATCTCTGCATCGACAGTGCAGCGCTTTGATCCAACTAAGCTACAGCCCCGGCATCAGGCTTTTGCGACGGCCGCCAATCGGCAATGGGCAATCAGAAGTCAGCAATGCTTTGGGTGGGTCGAAGGGAGTTGAACCCTCAATTGCCGCAGTCACAGTGCGGTGCTCTGCCAGTTGAGCTACGACCCACAGAAAGATTTCGGATTCAAGGGAGCTATCCTTTCAAATCAGAAATTCGAATTCCGCAATCTGAAATTTGTTGGTGCGCGTGGAGAGATTCGAACTCATCATCGGGCTGATCTTAAGTCAGCTGCCTCTGCCAGTTGGGCTACACGCGCAATAGTTCTTAACTGGTACTCGCGGAGGGATTCGAACCCACACTGCACAGTTCTTGAAACTGTTGTCTCCTGCCGATTGGACTACGCGAGCAAATTGCCGACATGAGAAAAGCGGGCGACAAGGAACCGAGCATGACGGTCACATTGGCAAGATGTAGTCACGTTCAGCATTCGCCCAAGATTTGGCAGGGCGTGTGGGATTCGAACCCACGCATCTCTTGATTGAAAATCAAGCGGCTTGAGCCTGGCTTGCCTAACGCCCCAGGAAAGGGAAGGATGAAGGCGGAAGGATGAAGGATGAAACGGAGTATCGCGGTTCATCTGTTCCTTCATCCCTCATCCTTCATACTTCATCCTTTGTATTGGTACCGGCGGAGGGATTCGAACCCACACTGTCTAGTTTCTAAAACTAGCGCCTCCTGCCCGTTGGGCTACGCCGGCAAAAACAACGATGAGCTATGAACGCGGAATGATGAATTCATCGTTCACCATTCCTATTTTCATCCTTATCTCTTGGTGGACCTGGCACGATTTGAACGTGCGACCTCGACCTTCGCAGAGTCGCGCTCTAATTCCCCTGAGCTACAGGTCCAGAAATTTACGATTGCCGATTGCTGACTAGTGTGCGAGAGGTTCCCTCTTCGCTCAGAAAGGCAATCGCAAATTAACAATCGACCCGCAATGGGTTGGCGGAGATGGAGCGATTCGAAGGCTCACAGGATTGCTCCCGGCACCTTAGCGGGGTGCTGCCATGCCAGTTAGGCGACATCTCCGGATTGGCGGAAGGCTACGGAGTCGAACCGTACACGGTTATTAGCCGCCGCAGTTTTCAGGACTGTTTGACTCTCTCTACTGTCGGGCCTTCCTTGAAGTTTTGGCAGGGACGCTCGGATTTGAACCGAGAATCTCGATTTTGGAGACCGATGGTTTTGCCAGTTAGCCTACATCCCTAAGAAAATCTGGTGCACGTGGTAGGACTCGCACCTACGAAGTCACTAGACGCCCGATTTACAGTCGGGTGCTTTTGCTGCTCAGCCACACGTGCGAGCGAGAAATTTGTTATGCTAAAAAACAGATGAAGGCAGAGAGAAACGTACCGCGAACACACTTCGAGGCACACTTCTCCTGAGGATGGCGGCGCCCGACACGCTCGCAAAGCAAGGGCGTCGTCATCCGGAAGGCTCCCTGCCTTCATCCAAAGACTCCAAGCGAATTTTCGCCTGGAGTTTTTTCACAAATAGGTACTTCGATTGTCAAAAAACAAAAAGAGCGGGCTTTAAGCCTCCCAGGGAAGCTGCCCGCTCCTTACAATTCTCGCGATTTTTCTTTGAGATTTGGGAGCGGGAGTCCGCTCCCGCGAATTAATGCCTAATGTAACGGCTATCTATGGACGCCTGTCCGAGTCTGCCGCCAAATAAATTGACTGGTGAACCCAGCTTGGCGTTTAGACACACGCCACGCATGGCGGCCGTGGGCTGCCGTTTGGTCGTGTGTGCTTTATGTGTCCAGCTCGTCAACATTGGAATGTTTCCTTCATGGTGCGCAATTCACATGATCGCGCGCGACATTCTTTTTAAAGTAGGACCATCGATCCTGTCAAGGACTTTCTGAAAAATATTTTCGAGTTGTCCTCACTAGCTTTGATAACTCCAACGACCAGTGAAGTTGCCTTCAAGTTTTGTGAATCGCAATAAAGCTAGCAACAGATTGCTCACTTCAAACTGCGGAGTGGATTGTGAACAACAGTCACAAAAGCGAAAAGGCGCAACAGTTTTTGGACTGTCGCGCCTAATCTAATGTGGTCACTGTCCTCACCCCAGCAACCACGTGGATGGAAGGATTCACCAACCATCTAGTTGGAGCCACTATAACGCGCAATGCCCCGCTTGGCAAATCGGCGAAACGGGGGGACGGTCACCTTTCGAAAAACAGGACTATTTTAAGACTTCGACAAAGCGAGGAGCTCCAATGCGTGCCCGTCAGGATCGTCGAAGTAGACCGAAACGGCGTTCATCCACTCGTGATAGACAGGTTCGGAAACTGAAATCCCCTTCGCTTTCAACATCTCAGCGGCCCGCACCAGGTCAGGCTCATTGACGGTAAAGGCGAAATGCTGCGTGGGCCAATCACCCTTATCTTCCTGCAACACAACCATTCCCGCATTACCGCCGGCATAAAGGAAAAGCCAGTTTCGGCGCTCGTCGCGGAGGCCTTCTTTCAACCCGAGTACTTCCTTGTAAAAAGCTTCAGCTCGCGCCAGATCTTTCACGCGTATGGCTACTTCATAGAGGCCTTTAATGGGTAACATTTCCACGTTGCTCCCTGAAATTGGCGTTGTTAGCGTCAGGAGTTTAACGGCCTCGCCACCACGTTCACAAGATATTCACCGCAACCTTTGTCCCCTCAAGGGCATCCGAGAATTGCCGCTTGCCTCTCCCGCTTGCAAAAGCAATCGACTCTTGTAAACTCATTCTTGAAATATTGCTTTGGAGAAACTCTATGAAAACCAGTCTACGCAGTTTCGGCTTGTTTGCGCTTGTCCTTGCCCTGTTTGTTCCCGTCCTGGCTGACACAATTCGCTTGAAAGATGGCAACGTCATTCGGGGTCAGGTGATAGGCTTCCGGGACCAGCAGTTTACAGTCCTGGTGGGGTCCGGGGCCCAGGGTCGTCGCAGCCGAACGCTGGTTTACGTTGAAGACGTGGAGTCAATCGAATTTGATTCCGCAACCACAGCCGCTGCAGCAACTCTGGCGAATGAGGACACGCCGACATCTAATAACTCGACGCCACCCTATCAACCACCACGCTCAAATTCACCGGCTGTGGATACCAGCAGAGTACCTCCGCGCACAACTCCGCAATCTGCGCCCAGCACTTCGCCGACGTTTTTCACCATCAAGGTTGGTGTCAACGCAAAGCAGTGCTCGGTACCGGCGGCTCGCGGGGAGGTCTGCGCGCCGAATGGTTGGACCAACACCGGGCTGGTTGTTCGACAAGGCCAACGTCTGAGAATTAGCAGCACCGGCCGCGTGTCTCTCGGGGGCGGTCGCTTTTCGACCCCGGCAGGCATGACCAGTTCCCCAGACAGCGAGAAACTAATGCGCACCGAGGCGACCGGCGCTCTGATTGCCGTAATTGGCGACGACAATGACGATTTTCTCTTGATCGGAACGCGGCGAGACTTTGTGGCCCAACGAGATGGGGTGTTATTCCTCGGACTGAATGAGGGGAATCTTAACGACAACACCGGAACGTATGATGTGGTTATTGAGGCTGAGGCCGGCGGCAGCGGGCCCCGCTAGCTCAGGCATGGCAAACTTCGCTTTGTTTTTGAGCATCACACAGGGAAGCCAAACAAAGTTGAAACGCGGATTGGAAGTCGACTCTCTTCCGTTTTACCGTCTTCTAACCAACAGGTGACATAAATGAGATTTTCTAAGCTGGCGCGCGCGTTCTTTGCTTCAATCCTCCTCTTCTCTTTACTAGCCAGCCTCGGCCTGAGCGGTGTCATTGGACAATCGCGGCGCCAACCACCGACGTCGACTGAGAAAAAGAACAAACGTCCTACCGAAACCGGACAGCCAGGCGAGAAGCCACAGGAACCGCTGCCGCCGGACTTGACCGGCAAACCTCAAGAGGCCGAGAAGATCACGGTTAGCACTCAAATCGTGAACGTCGACACGGTCGTTTATCACAAGAAGAGTGGCCAGATCGTAACCGGATTGAAAAAAGAAAACTTCTCGATCCAGGTGGATGGCACTCCGGAAACCATCACCAACTTTTCAACTCCGGAAGCGCCGATCACGGTCGCTATGGTGGTGGAGTACAGCAAGTGGTCAGAAGTATTTGGCCGCGCCTCAGGTGGAGGTTGGGATCCCGGCACCTACGAAGTCATTCGGCCTGTTGCGATGTTCTTGCAGCAGTTTGTCAAACCACCGGACGACTACGTTTCGGTCGTAGCCTTCGATCTTCGTCCAACCACACTGACAGACTTCACCAACGACCCTGCACGGATTAGCCAGGTTATCAATTTGCTGTTGCGGAATTATCCGGCCTTTCGTGAGACTAACCTTTTTGATGCCTTGAAGTTTACGTTGGTAGGCGGGCGCGGCGACTCAGTTGTGCTTGAGGATTCCAAGAGCGAAAAATCCGATTTCGGGGGGCTGGTAAGCGTGCAGGGCCGCCGCCGAGCGATAATACTGGTCGCTTCCGGCATCGATACCTTCAGCAAGATCAACTACGGCGAGGCCCGTAAGGTCGCGCAGAATGCCGGCATTCCGATCTACATAATTGGGACCGCCGAACTTTTCTACAAAAAGTATGAAGGGTATCTCCCAGCAACTGATGACATTACCGGAATGCCTGGACGAATGACGTTTTTGCAGGCCAAGAACACCCTGGGAACGTTTGCGAAGGAGACCGGCGGTGCTTATTACCCGGTTACTTTTCCTGGCGAATTGCCTAACGTTTTGAGCACGATCAATGCGCTCCTGCGCAGCCAGTACAGCCTCGCGTTTAACCCCGGTGACGTACACGATGGCAAGCAACATAAAATAAAAGTAAGTGTCGACGTGAATGGCGATGGGGTTGTCGATGACAAAGAATACGTCATCCAGGCCCGGCAGTTTTACAACGCGCCGAAGCCGGACGGCACGCCGAGCAAGCAGTAGGCAGTAGGCAGTAGGCAGTAGGCAGTAGGCAGGAAGATAAGCTGAGATTTGTCATTTGACATTTTTCATTTGTGACTTCAGAAAGTTCGACTTGACAAGACAACTGTTCGCCACCATCCAGACAACGCTCCAAGCCAAAGTTCAAATCCGTCGAAGATCTCAGCGCCAATGACAAATGAGAAATGTCAAATGACAAATGGAAAATCTCTTCTTCTGTGATCGAGAAAGACGTCTTAGTAATTGGAGGCGGAGCGGCCGGTCTTTTCTGTGCTATTGAAGCCGGCAAACGCGGTCGCAAAGTTGTCGTCCTCGAGCTTGCGGACCGCATCGGCAAGAAGATTGCTATATCCGGGGGCGGCCGGTGCAATTTCACCAACCTCCATACCAGCGCCGACAATTTCATCTCCGCTAACCCACACTTCTGCAAGTCAGCCCTCGCGCGTTACACACCAACGGATTTTGTTTCCCTGATCGAGAAGCACGGCATCGCGTATCACGAGAAAAAGCTTGGGCAACTTTTCTGCGATGGCAGCTCACGCGCGATAATTGAAATGTTGTTAACTGAAGCCCGCGAGGCCGGCGTTGAGATCCGCTGCGGCTCGCTGGTGCGAAACGTTAGCTGGTCACCGCGCTCTTCGGCGGAGAGCGGGTCGTCTCTGAATTTCACGATTGAAACCGACACGCACACCTTCAAGTGTGAATCACTGGTCGTGGCGACGGGTGGACTATCCATCGCCCCGCTTGGTGCCACCGACTTCGGCTACTGCCTGGCTCGTCAGTTTGGGCTGACAATTGTCGAGCCCTGGCCGGCGCTGGTTCCGTTTACACTGTCGCGAGAATCGCTGCGGCAACTGGGACCATTGAGCGGAGTCTCACTTGATGCGCTGGTCAGTTGCGATGGCCGTCAGTTTCGTGAAAACATTCTGATCACACACCGCGGCCTGAGCGGTCCGGCTATCCTGCAAATTTCTTCCTATTGGCGCCCCAAACTAAGTATCACCATTAACCTGTTGCCGGAGCTGGACGCGTCAGACGTCTTAACCGAACATGAAAACAAAGAGATAACCCTGGCAAACTTCCTGAGTCAGTTTCTGCCGCGACGCTTTGTGCTCGCCTGGTGCGCGCTAAACTTTCCTTCCCAACCGCTCAAGCGCTACATCCCACACGAACTTGCTGAAATCGCCCGGAAACTAAATCACTGGGAAGTTGTGCCGACGGGAACCGAAGGCTACCGGAAGGCGGAAGTAACCGCGGGTGGAATTTCCACTACGGAACTTTCCTCGCAAACGATGGCGGCCAGGAAAGTAGCCGGCCTCTATTTCATCGGTGAAGTTGTTGACGTTACTGGTCAGCTGGGAGGCTTCAACTTTCAGTGGGCGTGGGCATCTGGCTACGCCGCAGGGCAGAACGTTTAGGCCTGCGGAAAAGGAAACAGGGAAAAAGGGAAGGGGAAAAGGCAATGGGCAATAGGCAATGGGCAATGGACAAGACCCTTACCCTCGTCTCAGTTGTCTGCGAACAATTCGAGCGCGCAAGCGGTTTTGTGGGACCGCGGGCGTCCCGCCCGCACGCGTACCGCGGGCGCAATTATCAGAAGTTGACATTAACGTATGCGGGCGGGACGCCCGCGGTACCAGAAGAGCGCTTGCGTGGTTCTATCTAGACGCTGTGAAGTCTGACCCGAAACTCATCGTTAATCGCCGTAAGGTCCGTTCGTCTGTTTGAAAAAAGACGACTCGCGCGCAACAACATCGGCAATCCGCCTTGCGGGAGTTTCAGGCCATAAGCGGGACTGGAAAAGATCGCCGCCAACTGTGGATGCAAGCGTTGCGGCACTCCGTAGCGGATTGCCTTTTGCGCCACGGGAGAAAAGCCGGCCGTGCGCCGGGGGTTTATAAGTTCAATCGAGTGGTCAAAAATATTGAGACGCGTCGACTGATCTCTAAGCGCAAGATCGCGATGCACAAGTAGATTACTAATTGCCTCGAAGACAGCGGCGCGCTGGTAATTTCCTCGTGCAGCCACTGGACTATCGGCAATCTCGCCCGCAGGAAAACTCTTTGGCCTCGCGTCCCACAAATCTGAGTAACGAACAACAAAGCGCAACGTCGCTTCATAGAGGGTGAGCAGATTGCCGGTTATCCTAACGCGCTCCACCACCGGCGACTGTAATGAGTCGCCGGCAAACCGTGTCGCCGTAATCGCTGAACGCGGCAACAGCTCCTGGACGCGTTCATCCCGACCAAAGAGCAGAAGACCGGCCACGGTCGGAACAACTTCACCGGCATACTCGGTTGCCAGCAACAGATCGCGTTCAAGCACATCGCTCGTCGGATACCCACTGGCGACCGCGTGATCGAAAGCATCACCTTCAAACTCGCGCAGGAAGCTCCACAGGTGCGCCTCATCAATGTCGGTGGTGATAGCGCCAACCACGGGCATGTTTTCAAATCCAACCGGCCTGGCTTCATCCATCAGCGCCGAGAGTTCTTCGCGTGTAGTCTCTCGTTTATCCGATCCTATTCGCAGGTAGAACCGTCCGTCTTTGGTGCGGTAGGGCCGTCGCTTCCCTTCTACGTCGAGCGCCACAACCCGGCGGCCGTTGTCAAAAGCTATGCGATCGATGAACGGAACCAGCGAGGGCTCGACGTCTTCGCGGCAGATTCGAACCAACTCTTCCTGTACACTCTCGGGATCATCGACGCCTTCGATGCGCAATTGATCGTTGACCCCAAAAACAATTACTCCGCCGCCGGTATTGGCGAGCGCGACAATCTCCTGTGCGATTTTTTCGGAGTTTGAGAGCTTTACCTTCAGCTCAAGAAAAGTATCTTCGCCGGCACGGATCAACCGCAGTAGTTCGGTCCTCGAAGTTTGCGGTGCCGGAGTCGAGAGGTAATACTCCTGGAAGGAACGCTCGGTGGAGGGTTCGTGTCGCTGGTTACTGCGAAATCTTCTGCGAGCCATTTGTGTATTGACGGGGCCGCTCTGAGATCTGAGATTTGAGATCTGAGATCTGAAATTCTTAAAGTCGCCCGCCCGGATGTCTCCAATCAAAAGACATCTCTGGAGTAAGTTCAATCAAAAACCAATCGTCCCAGGTATCAATGCCGGCGCCACGCCATCCACGGCCTCAATCGTTGCCCGGATCGTTAACAGCTTCGAGTATTTCCAATTCCCGTCGCTGCAGCGCGTCGCCCTGAGAATCAATCACGAACAGATAGAAAGTGATCGAAAGCGCTGCCAGAACGGCGAGTGTAACATATTCAATCAACAAACTCTGCGCCACATACCCGGCCGCCGTCGCCGCTAAAGGGGCTAAAGTCAGTGCGATAATCGTCGGTATCATAAGCAGTCCGGCAACGCCGGAAGAGTTGAGGCGCTTGCCAAATCTCATACGCTTCGGTAAGCGAATCGAAAGTGCGTTTCCCACTACCGACATCAGCGGGACGAAGATTGAAAAGCTAAGAAGCGTGAAAAGAAAAGCGCTCAAAGAGATATCGCGAAAGACCAGTTCATTGATCAACAGCAGGCCCCCTGAGAAGACGAGCGCCAGAGTCGACATGGCGATGTTCTTTCCCAGCAGAATATTCTTGCGATCGACTGGCGAAAGTACCAGCGTGCGCATTCCGGCATGATCAAGGGCAAACTGATTACCGAATAGGCCGCTAAGGATCAGGAACACATAGAGAACGCCCACGGTCGTCATCAGTCCTTCACCATATTTCGAGAATTCAGTCGCGAAGGGGGTGCTTTGACCAAAGCGCCGCCGGTTCATGAACCTCACCACCAGCGGGATCAGCGGAGCAAGCGTCAACGTTCGTACCTGAGCATTCCGCAGCAGGTAGCGCAACTCCTTTTCAACGACGGCGGACAGCGCGGGCGTCAGCAGTGGGATTTCCCAACCGGTGTAGGTGCCGCTATCGACCACTGCTGATTTCACTCGCACACGACTCGGACGCCCGCCACCGAGGATGGCACGGCGCGACAACCAATATGCGATGGCGATCAGGGTTGCGGTGTAGGCACTGATGGCGAACAACGCGAGTGTATAACCAGTCGCGTTGCCGCCGCGCAATCCGTGCGTTAGCGCATAAGCTATCGCTCCCGGTGGTGTCCAGCGCAGGGCGGTGATTGATTCCGCGTGACGGAAAAGCACCGGTGCGATTTGACCAAATAGTGCGCCGCCTAAACCCGCTATCACTCCCAGCAAAGCGAGTAGAGTCTCTCCGCGGGTTCGCTTTTTGCGAATCAATGAGCCCACCGAAATCGAGATCCATTTTGATAACGCCAGGCCAAACAGGGCCGCAACCAGCGCAATCAGAAGGCCGCCGCCGAGATGTCCCTGGGCCAGGCCGGCGCCAATGCCGATTGACAGAATAGCCGGTATGGCAAAAACGGATTGGAGACTGGCCACCTCGCTGATGAAGTCTAAAGCGAAGAGCTTGCGCAAACTGACTGGGTAAAGCAGAAGGTTTCCGGGATCAAACTGGCGGCTGCTGCCGATGCTGAGTGGCAATGTTGACCATAGCAGGTAACACAACGCCAGGACCGAAAAGAATATGAATTCTGCCGATGGTAGTGCCGCCCCGCTGCCACCCTGCGATTGAATTCCCGCCAAGTCAGTATCAGGGGAAGTCAGCAGGTAGGCACCCACGCCGAGACCGATGGCAACAAGCAGCGCAAGAGCGAGCGCTGCGAGCATCCCGAAAACAGTCGCGATGCGATTGGCAACAGCTTTGGCTGAGCGAAGCGAATTTCGGAAGAGCGACCACTTCAGCCAGATTAGAGTAAGGAGTTGAGACATGGGAATCAGTGGTTAGTGGTTAGTGGTCAGTGGTCAGTGGGTCAGTGGTCAGCTGGTCAGTGGTCAGTGGTCAGTGGTCAGTGGTCAGTGGTCAGTGGTCAGTGGTCAGTGGTCAGTGACTACGTTTACTTCCACAATCTGTTCTCTAATTCGTACCGGGGCGCCCTTTCATTCTATACTCAACGGCCACTGACCCTGAACACTGGCCACTGACAACTGACCACTGTTAACTGACCACTGTTAACTGACCACTGATGCCGATCATCGCCTACGTTAGTCTTGGCTCCAATCTCGGCGATCGCGCGGGAAACCTGCTGCTCGGAATTCGAGGAATACTCGACGCCGGACACGAGGTGACTCGACTCTCGCATATTTATGAAACCGAGCCGGTAGAAACTTTCCCGCAGCCAAACTTCCTAAATATGGTTGCAGAGCTAAAGGTCGAAGCACGTCTCAAGCCTGAAGAACTGCTGGAGCAGCTTTTGGGAATTGAACAGTTGCTGGGACGTACGCGGGATTCGAACAAGGGCCCGCGCACCATCGATCTCGATCTGCTTCTCTATGGCGAGGAGGTGGTCGATAACCGACGACTTACCTTGCCTCATCCGCAATTTCATCGCCGCCGCTTTGTACTGGTGCCTCTGTCTGAGCTTTGCCCTGACCTTGAACACCCTATCATTCATCGGACCATTAATCAGCTGCTTCAGAAAATCACGGATAGATCCGAAGTTAAGCGCTGGCTACCGTAAGAGCTTCAATTTTTCTCCGTGCACTCGTCGCCTGTCCTCTGTCGTTTTTTGCGCAGCCAATGGTTGTAAGAAAACACTCAACCAGCTGGCGGAGAGAGTGCTAGCCCCAGGCGATGGCGAAGCCGAGCCCATGGATCCGAACCAACATAAGTCGCAGCCCACGAAAGTGGGCGACAGATGAAACGCGCAAAAACCAGTCTGGGCTCAAGGTTTTTCATTACACTATCTGTCGCCAGCTTCGCAGGCTCTCTGAAATGGGTAGCCGTCACCCCAGGCTCGCCTTCGCCATCGCCTGGGGCTAGCACTCTCTCCGCCCGCTTCGCAGGCTCGTCAGATATTTCTCTTTAACAAATACGCCTAAGCTTCTCAGAAAACAAAAACTTGCGAGCTTGCTACCCAGAGAACACGGAGATCCCAGCCACGTTCTCCATCCCAACGCTTTTTTCCCCTTTTTTCATTTTGTAGCTATAATGGCCCCACTTGCGAACAAGCCTTACATATTTCCAATCCTTTAATTGCGAACGCAAACCGCTGTTTGCGTTCTGGCTGATATCTGGCACAACACAGTCTCCGGCGAAATTGCCGATCTAAAGTGCTGAAATTGGCCGCAACCGAGCGTGCCATTGAGGTGAAATATGCCCTATCTCAAACCTGAACGTCCTGAAAAGGTAAATGCCCCATCGCTGAAAGCAAGCAAACAGCGCGGCGAGCGATTGGTTTGTCTGACCGCTTACGACTTTCCCACGGCCCGCATTGTTGACGAAGCGGGCATCGACATCATTCTGGTGGGCGACAGCCTCGGCAATGTGGTGTTGGGTTATGGCAACACAGTGCCGGTGACGCTCGATGAGATTCTGATTCATCTGAAAGCGGTGCGCCGCGCGGTGCAGCGAGCTCTGCTCGTCGCCGATATGCCTTATGGTTCCTTTCATACTGGCGCGGACGACGCCGTAAGAAATGCGCTGCGCCTGGTAAAAGAAGGCGGCGCTGAAGCCATCAAACTTGAAGGTGGACATAAGCGTGTGCAACTTGTAAAGCGTCTCGTCGACGAGGAAATCGCCGTGATGGGACACATTGGTTTGACGCCGCAGTCGATCAATAAGCTTGGCGCCTATCGTGTTCAGGGAAAAACGGCAGTTACTGCGCGCCAGTTGCTTGATGATGCTCGCGCTTTGGAAGACGCCGGCGCGTTCGCGATTGTTCTTGAGGTTGTGCCGCGCGAAATCGCCAGCTTGATTACTGAGAGCATCAGCATACCGACGATTGGAATCGGCGCGGGCGCCGGGTGCGACATTCAGGTGCTGGTCTTACACGACATGCTGGGTTTGTCGTTTGGAAAACTGGCGCGCTTCGTGCGGCCTTACGCAAATCTAAATGAAGTAATTACAGACGCTGTTACGCGCTATGCCGATGACGTGCGCAGCGGGACCTACCCTTCGAACGACGAATCGTATGCCCTGCCGGCGGAAGCAGCAGAAGAGCTTAAGATCGAGAAGCCCCTGAATCGTGAATCATAAGTAGAAGAAATCGCTCGTCCAGCCCCTGGGACTTTTCACGAATTGTTCGTTTGATAAGAAGTCGATTGCCCTTCACTTTGCTATTCGCGATTCACATTTAAATTCACTGCCCATGGAAATCATCAATCGCCGACAGCGCATAAGTTCAGTCGCGCGCAAAATTCGCCGCGAGCAGGATCGAACGATTGGGTTAGTACCCACGATGGGCGCCTTGCACGAAGGTCACCTTAGTCTCGTGCGTGAGGCGCGGCGAATGTGTGACGTGGTGGTGGTGTCGGTTTTTGTAAACCCGACGCAGTTTGGGCCAAGCGAAGATTACGCAGACTACCCGCGAGACTTAACAAAAGACACCGCGCTTCTGACCGACTACAACGTCGACTACATTTTTGCACCCGCTGCGGAAGAGATTTACCCGAAGGATTTTTCCACCTACGTCAATGTCGGCGGTCTTTCGAAGTTGCTCGAAGGCGAAACCCGGCCGGGTCATTTTCGTGGCGTCGCCACCGTGGTCGCGATTCTCCTCAACACGGTTCGGCCTGACTTTGCATTTTTTGGTCAGAAGGATGCGCAGCAAGCTGTAATTATCAAGCGGATGATTAGAGATCTGGCTTTCGATACGGAGATTGTCGTCTCGCCAACCGTTCGCGAGGATTCGGGGCTGGCGATTTCGTCGCGCAATCTTTATCTGGACGCTGAAGAGCAACAATCGGCAGCAGTGATCCACCGGGCGCTCAAACAGGCAAAAGAGATTTATAAGAAGGGCGAACGACATGCCGCGAAGTTAGCGGAGACTGTGCGCGCGACAATTGAAACGGAGCCTCGCGTACGAGTGGATTATGTCAGCGTGGTCGACGCAGAAACACTCGAGAAGTTGGACAAACTCGATGAGCGTCCTATTCTGGTTGCCGTCGCCGCTTACGTGGGCAAGACGCGGCTGATCGATAACACGATGCTGAACAAGGCGAAGAAGGATGCGGGCATCGCGAAGGCGTAGCGTCCACTTTTTGTGTTATATTTCCCACTTCAAGAGCGTTAAAGAAACTCATGAGCACGACAAAAGAAGAAGCCCTGCAGCTCATTTCCCGATTGCCGGAAGAGGTGACTTGGGAAGATATCATGTACCGGCTTTACGTAAAGAGAAAGATAGAAGAAGGCATCAAAGCCGCGGATGAGGGGCGAACTGTCGACCACGATGAGGTGAAAGAGCTCTTTGCACCCGAATGAAGATTGTCTGGACTGAGCCCGCCGTCGAAGATCTTCGCGAATTACACGCCTACATAGCCAGAGACTCCGAAGTGTATGCCATTGGATTCGTTGAACGAATCATCTTGGCGGCGGGACAAGTCGCTGACCATCCACGGAGTTGGTCGCATCGTACCGGAAAAGAACGACGAAAACGTTCGCGAACTTATCTATCAAAATTACCGAATCATCTATCGCATCAAGCGCGACCAGATTGAACTGCTGACGGTAATTCATGGGGCGCGGGATCTGACTGCACTGAAACCAGCACCATGGGAATTTAGCTGATCTCTCTTTGAATGATGATCAAGGATAAGGCCCATATTCGATTTGTTCTGAACGGTGAGGGGGCCGAAGTGGCGTTTGCGCCGCACAAGACCCTGCTCGAAGTCTTGCGCGAAGATCTGGGCCTGATGGGAACCAAGCACGGTTGTGAGCTCGGCGAGTGCGGCACCTGCGCGGTGTTGGTGAATGGACGAGCAATTCTTTCCTGTTTGATGCTGGGCCTGGATGCGGAAGGACAGGAAGTAAAAACAATCGAGGGGATGGCTGAGGGCTCAGAGCTTCATCCATTGCAGCACACGTTTGCGGACCTCGGCGCAGCCCAATGCGGCTACTGTTCGCCCGGGTTTCTTTTGGTTGCTGAAGAGTTGTTGAAGAAGAATCCGAATCCTTCACGCGAAGTCATCAAGGAAGCATTGTCAGGCAATCTTTGCCGCTGCACCGGCTATATAAAGATCTACGAAGCCGTGGAGCTGGCTGCGGCGCGTATGCGTGGCGAAGAGATGGAATTGCCAAAAGAATCTGTTTACGGTTTGTGAAGCTGGCAGTCTAAAAGGTATCTCTAAGGTCGAATGGCTCCAAGGTTGGGAAGGTGGGCTTGCCCCCGCCCAACTTTCATCAAAGGCAAGCGGGGGTAAACCGCCCTTCCCGACCTTAGAGACTATGCGGCTTGAGAGTCCGGCCGGAAATTAATGGTTAATAACGATTCAAAGAACGGCAGACCGCTCAACGTAGTCGGCAAGCCTTTTCGCAAGGTCGATGCGCGCGCGAAGTGCACTGGCCAGACGAAGTTTGCCGACGATATCGTGTTGCCGCGCATGCTGTTTTGCAAACTACTGCGCAGCCACCTGCCGCACGCGTTAATTAAGCACATCGACATTTCGAAGGCCGCGGCTTTACCCGGCGTGTTCGCAATCATCACCGGCAAAGACCTTCCTATTTCATATGGGATTCTCCCTGTCAGCCAGGATGAGCATGCTCTGTGCATCGATAAGGTTCGCTTCATCGGCGACCCCGTTGCGGCCGTCGCAGCGATTGATGAAGACACTGCGTTCGATGCGATGAATCTAATCGAAGTGGAGTATGAACCGCTGAACACGATCTCCTCGATTGAAGAAGCGATACTGATCGACGAACCGCGCATTCACGAATATGGCGACGAGGGAAATATTCATAAGAAGGTCTCACTGGAATTCGGCAATGTCGATGAAGGCTTCGCCGAAGCAGATCTAATTCGCGAAGATACTTTTTTCTACGAAGGCAACACGCACCTGCCACTGGAGCAACACGCCGCCGTCGGCAATTTCGATCCGGACAACAAGTTGACGCTCTGGAGTTCAACCCAAACGCCCCACTACGTTCATCGCGCGCTCGCAAAAGTTCTGGAGTTGCCCGCTAGTCATATCCGAGTGATCGCCACTCCAAACGGCGGCGGCTTTGGCGGCAAGAGCGATCCGTTTAATCACGAAGTTGTAGTCTGCAAACTTTCGATGATGACGGGACGGCCGGTGAAGGTGACGCTCACGCGGGAAGAAGTTTTCTATTGTCATCGTGGCCGACATCCGGTGTTGATGCACATCAAGACCGGCGTTAAGAAAGACGGCGCCATCACCGGCATGCACTTCCAGACATTCCTTGACGGCGGCGCCTATGGCAGCTACGGCGTGGCCAGCACTTTTTATACCGGTGCGCTTCAAACAGTTACCTATGACGTGCCGCGCTATAAGTTCCAGGGCCTGCGCGCTTTTACCAACAAGCCGCCCTGCGGGCCGAAGCGCGGACACGGTACGCCACAGCCGCGTTTTGGTTTGGAAGTTCAGCTGGACAAGATCGCGGAGCAACTCAGGCTCGATCCTGCCGCAATGCGACGTAACAACCTGGTCGAACCCGATACCGTTACTGCCAATTATTTGCGCATCGGCAGCATGGGACTGGGTCAATGCATCGACAAGATTGTCGAAGGCTCTGAGTGGAGAAATAAATTCTCGGGGTGGGACGAAAAAAATCGCAAACTGGCTTACGGCAAAGGAATCGGCATCGCTTGTAGTTCGTACATCTGTGGCGCGGGTTTGCCGATCTACTGGAACAACATGCCGCAGTCGGGCGTGCAGCTTCGACTTGACCGGCAGGGCGGCGTCTGCGTGATGTGTGGCTCCACAGATATTGGTCAGGGCTCCGATTCGATTCTTGCTTACATCGTGGCGGAAGTGCTCGGCATCGATCCGTTCGACATTCGCGTGATCACTGCCGATACCGATCTGACGCCGGTCGATCTCGGCAGTTATTCGAGTCGGGTGACTTTAATGACCGGCAACGCTGCGATTCAAGCCGCGGAACGCGCGCGAGAACTCCTGGTCATGGCCGTGGCAGAAAAGCTAGGCGTGCCGATTGAGAACTTATCGCTCGCCGAGCGCAGAATCTTCGATGTTGAAAACCCGGAGGTCGGTGTGTCATTCGCCGAGGCGGTGGTTTTGGCAGAATCAAAGTTTGGAACCATCGGCACGGTCGGCTCTTATTCACCGCCACGTTCACCCGGAAAATACAAAGGCGCCGGCGTTGGGCCTTCGCCTGCTTATAGCTACTCGGCTGCGATTGCGGAGGTCGATGTAGATCCTTCGACGGGGATCGTGATTGTGGAGCGTGTTTGGATTGCGCACGACATCGGCAAGTCGATCAATCCGATGCTGGTGATGGGACAGGTTGAAGGCAGCGTCTACATGGGCCTGGGCGAAGCGCTGATGGAAGAGATGACCTATCGCGCAAACCGTAACGTAGTGCACAAGTTTCCCTCGATGCTGGAATATAAGAGTCCGACAACGATGGAGATGTGCGAGGTCAAAACTTACCTGGTAGAGGATCCGGATCCGAATGGACCTTACGGCGCGAAGGAAGTGGGCCAGGGGCCGCTCTTGCCGGTGCCGCCGGCGGTAGCGAACGCCGTCTATGATGCCGTCGGCGTGCGGATTGATGAAGTACCGATTACGCCCGAGAAAGTTTTGAAAGCGCTCAAGGAAAAGGCGAAAGGCCGCGAGGGGAGATTCGGTCCCGGAGCTGTGCCGGCAGTCGAATGGCCTGAACCTTTGCGAGTGCTGACACCGTCAGAAGGCGGCGACGGGAAAGAGATGCCGAGAGTGGCAGTACATTCGTAGTTGAAAGAGGATTTGTATGAGCAAGAAAACGACATCGGAGGACGATCAGTTGCCTTTGCCAAGCGACGTCCGCACAATCCGTACTCGCAATTACAGGGTTATCGAATCTGTAAAACACGCAAGCGAGGTGCAGGCTCTCATGGGAGAGGTCAGGGTAAAAGTCAGACTAACCAACGGTGTAGATCAAGCACTAGTTCGGCGAGGCATGCTCCCACCGGATCAGGTTCGCTATTACGAAACAACCGCCTTAGTTGATACAGGCGCGATTCGCTCAGTGTTGCCGGTTCAGGTGCTACAGCACTTGGGGTTGGAAGTAGTGCGAAAGGCACGCGCCGTTTACGCCAATGACTCGCGCGAGGATGTTGACGTCTCAGAAATGGTCGGTATCGATATTATCGGTCGTCGTACGACCGAAGAGATGCTAGTGCTTGGTTCGGAAGTTTTGATCGGACAAACGGTACTTGAGACTCTCGACCTGCTGGTTGATTGCACGAATCTTCGGGTGGTACCTAACCCGGATCATCCCGATCAGCCAGTGATCAAGATCAAAAGTCTGGTGGGAAGCGAGATGCCGCGCGTGGCGGTGCATTCGTGAGGTTTGGATGAAGCTCCCCAACTCTGAGAATGCAGTAGTTGATATTGCAAAACTACGCGACTACTATCTCAATCCGGACCATCCGAAGGGAAAGCAATAGGCGCGCGTCTTCCAAGACGCACAGCGTGGATTATTAGAATTGATGAAGATTTTCCGCGGTTGACGACCTGCTTTAATCCGGGGAGGAGTCTCTAGCTATGGACGAAATCAAATTGCTGGACGTTGTGGCGCTGACCGAGGATTTGGACACTCAAGGGCTTCGTCGTGGAGAGGTCGGCACCGTGGTCGAGGAGTGGAAAGACGGCGTGTTTGAGGTCGAGTTTAGTGACAATTCCGGCAAGGCATACGCTCTCACCGCCCTTCGGTCTGATCAACTGATGAAGCTTCATTTCCGGAAAGACGAAGCTGCCTAAGAAAAGAACCCGAGTGACCGAGAGTCATGAGCTGGGATCAGGCATTTCCAGATTGTCGTTAGCATGCTCGCCTCGGTTGGCGGCGCAGGCCTAATAATTTTCGCGCTGTCCTCTTGGTTAGGGAAGGTCTGGGCAAACCGAATACTTGAAGCTGACAAGCTCAAGTATCAGCACGCCCTGGAAATAGTCAATCGATATTCGGAGACACAGTTCCATCTCTACAATGACCTTTGGAGTTCACTGTGTGACTTGCAAATTGCCGGAGACCATCTCTGGGAAGAAGCAAACACAGTCAACGCGAGAAGGTTTGCTCGACAGCTTCAAAAAACAAAAGATATGGTTCAAAAGCGGAGTCTACTCATCGAAGATGCACATTACGAATCGTTAAAAAGCCTAATGGAGGAGTTTGGTGATTTTAACTTGGGCAAGACGCGTCTTTTGGAATTGCGAAGAAATCAGTTCCCGCTTCAGGACGTGCAGGATCATATGGTCCAGGATGTCATCGAGCAGAATCGCCAAAAGAAAGAAGCCTATTCGCTACTCCTGGTTAACCTTGAACTCTCATTGAAACGTCAGTTGCGTAATCCTGCAACATTGAACTAACGACTCGCCATGATGCGACTTCCCAAGTTTGACTACCGCGTGCCGCGAACAATCTCGGAGGCGGTGAAGATCATTGCCGGCGCCGGGCCGGAAGGGCAGTTCGTCGCCGGGGGCACCGATCTCTACCCCAACATGAAGCGCCGCCAGCAGACTCCGCGCACCGTGATTTCCGTTATGCGCTTGCCGGAGTTGAATCAGATTACGGGTGACGGCAAGTCTGGCGTTCGCATCGGCGCTTCGGTAACCCTTACCGACATCGTCGAACATCCGCTGATTAACCGCGACTATCCTGTGATCGCCTACGCTGCGCGCTCGATCTCCACGCCAATACTCCGGAACATGGGAACGATCGGCGGGAACCTCCTGCTCGACACGCGTTGCAACTACTACGATCAGAACTACGAGTGGCGCAAAGGCATAAATTTTTGCCTGAAGAAGGATGGCGACGTTTGCTGGGTGGCGCCGGGAAGTTCGAAGTGCTGGGCGGTCCAGTCTTCCGATTTAGTTCCAGTGATGGTAGCGATTGGCGCGAAGTTTCGTTTAGCCTCGACGCTTGGTGAACGAATGATCGACGCGGCTGGTTTCTACAACGACGACGGTATCGACTATCTGAAGAAGCGGCCGGACGAGTTATTGGTAGACATTCATTTGCCGCCACTCAATGGCTGGCGCGCTTCATATCAGAAGCTTCGCCGTCGTGGCGCGTTTGATTTTCCGGTGTTGGGCGTTGCGGCGTGGATTCAGGTTGACGAAACAAATAACGGGAGCAGTAGCGACCGTCTTGATACGATAAAAAACGCTCGCATTGTTCTCGGCGGTATCGGGCCATCGCCGGTTGAAGTGACGGAAGCCGGTGAAGTGCTGATCGGGCAACCACTCGACGACGATCGCATAAAGGCGGCCGCTGAAGCTGCTTATGTGAAGGCTCGTCCGCTCGACAATACTGACTTCGTTACGAACTGGCGCAAACAAATGACCAGGCAGTATACGCTTCGCGCCTTACGAGAGCTGGCTGCTTCTGACTGACCCCTCCTATTGGTCTTTGGACTTGGGTCTTTGGTCTTAGTACTCAGATCCTGTGGCACCATGGCAAAGACCAAAGACCTAAGACCAAAGACCAATGCGGTTGCAGCCATAATCCTCGCCGCTGGGCGCTCCCAACGCATGGGCGCATTCAAGCCTCTGCTTCCCTTCGGCCCAAAAACCGTAATTGAAACCTGCATCGATCATCTGCGAGGCGGCGGTATTGAAACCGTTGTCGTGGTTCTTGGCCACGGTCCGGGAGTTGACAAACTAAAAGCTCACCTTCAAGCCTCCAACGTGACCTTTGCCATCAACCCCAAACCTGAGAGCGAGATGGGCGCATCGATCGCCTGTGGTGTTCGCGCGCTCCCCGAAGGGATTCAAGCTGTCGTCATCAATCCTGTAGACCATGCGGCGGTGCCACCTGAGGTAGTTGCTACGCTCGTCAGCGAATGGCAGCATGGCGCGCGACTAGTGAAGCCGACCTGGAGAGATCGCGGCGGACATCCGGTGTTGATAGACCTTTCCTTTCGCGATGAGTTACTGAAGCTCAACCCAAACGGTGGTCTAAAAACGTTTTTTATTGAATGTCAGGACCAGGTCAAACGCGTCGCTGTAAATTCGAATTATATTGCGCGCGACATGGACACGTGGGATGATTACGTCGCTTTGCACCAGGAGGTCTTTGGCTTTCCAGCGCGGGAAACGCCTCGCGAGCGGGACCAGTAGGAACGAGCGTCGGACGCAAATTAGCGCTTTTGCCTTACATTCAGGGCATGGCCAGTCTGACCAACTAAACTGCTGTTCCACTCATCTAACGCAGTGCCCCACCTTTTTGGGTACGGGCAAAGGAGAGTAAATGCACCTGTCAAATCGAAAACCCGTATTGGCCCTGTTGTTAGCCGTCATGCTGGGCTCCTCGTTTGTGTTCGCCCAAAACGGGCCGGCCTCGGTCAACTTTTCGCTCCGCACCACTGATGGCCAGACAATCACTTCCGACAGTTTGCGCGGCGAGGTTGTCGTGCTGGCGTTTGGCGCATCGTGGCTGCCGCTATCAAAGGCCCAGTTGCAGGGCGTGAGAAAACTTGCGGACGAGTACAGCGACCGGGGCGTCGTGGTCTACTGGGTAAGTACCGAGTCGGAGGATCCGAAATCGAAGAACTATGCCAGCGATGAAAACCTGAGGGCGTTCGCCCAGAAGTATGGTCTGAAGGTCACTGTACTGCGCGATCCTGACGGCGCAACCTCGAAAAAGTTTGGCGTCGATCAGTTACCGTCGTTCGTCATCGTTGATAAGCACGGCGTGGCCAGCGAGCCGATTGGCGGGCTGGATCCGAACGGCAACCTGGCGAACCAACTTGCGGAACGACTCGACAAAGTGCTCGATTAATTTTTCCCTCGTAATCAAAACAAAGGCCGCCATTCTCGTGGCGGTCTTTTTCGTTTCTGTTGCAACCCCTCCGTTAGTTCAGGAATTAAGCTCTCTGTGCCGCCTCTGTGTTCTGTGTAGGACAAACAAACACTTTCCTGCATTCTTGGCAAACGCTTAGTGCTGTTTAGTTGGAGATAAATTGGAGGAAAGCATCCAATGAGCCGGCGAAGCTGGCGGAGAGAATGATAGCCCCAGGCGAGGCAGCCGAGCCTGGGGTGACAGCCAAAAACCGGACTGAGCCCGCGAAGCGGCGACAGACAAGTAGCCAGTTAGGATCTGTTGAGCCACTATGATCAGGAGTTACTCTCCAACGTTTCCTCCGTCGCCCACTTCGCGGGCTCCGAACATTTTGGTTTGCGTTACCCCAGGCTCGGCTGCCTTCGCCTGGGGCTATCATTCTGTCCGCCAGCTTCGCAGGCTGGTTGAATGATGTCTTTTAGCAGTTCAGTTGGTTGCGGCCTCAGCCGCGCTGTGTTTCTCTGTGGTGAATAACGGTTAGGCAAACACTCCCCACAGAGGCACAGAGAACAAGGAGTTTCACAGAGCAACTAATATTAGGTTTACGGTTCACAATCATCTCCCCGCTTGCAAGCAGGCGCAAAAGCGGAAGGGCAATGGTTAATCTGCCAAACTGAACCAGGGTTGCACTTGCTCCCCAACGCGTAATCTAATAACTTGCTATCGTCGTCCGCCTGAACATTCTTATGACCTTCAAGTTGATCAATCCTGCGTCACTCGGCACTCCGCGAGGCTATTCCAACGGCGTTCTGACAGATGCTGGAGGCCGATTGCTTTTCGTCGCGGGACAGATCGGTTGGAACGAAAAGCAGGCGATCGTCAGCGACGACTTCGTGGCGCAATTTGATCGCGCCCTCGCAAACGTTGTTGCGGTTGTCATTTCAGCCGGTGGCGAGCCGCATCAGATCGCGCGACTGACCCTGTATGTTACCGACAAGCGGGAATACGTTAATCGACGCGAGGAAGTGGGGCACTCGTATCGTGCTCATCTCGGCAAGCACTTTCCGGCGATGGCACTCGTCGAGGTGAAGGGTCTTCTGGACGACAAGGCGAAGGTAGAAATTGAAGCGGTCGCTGTTCTAAATCCATAGCGCTCGGGTTTCCGCACTAATGTTCACTCCGAATAGTTTCCTTTTCGAAACAAACGCGTCTGGCGTGGCGACGATTACGCTCAATCGTCCCGAACGTCTCAACGCGTTGACTTTCGAAGTTTATCGCGAACTGACGGACACTTTCACGGCCCTAAAAAATGAGCCTGAGGTGCGTGCCGTTGTTATCACAGGCGCAGGCCGAGCGTTCTGTTCCGGCGGTGACGTGCACGATATTATCGGCGAACTCTTCAAACGCGATATGGAGGGCCTGCTCGAGTTTACCCGTATGACGTGTGAACTCGTCGCCAATATTCGCGCCCTGCACAAGCCGGTTATCGCGAGTCTTAACGGAACAACTGCCGGCGCCGGCGCCTGCATCGCGCTGGCCTCGGACATTCGCATCGCAGCCGAGGAAGCGAAAATTGCTTTTCTGTTTGTGAAGGTCGGACTTTCAGGCGCCGACATGGGCGCGGCGTATCTGCTGCCTCGTGTTGTCGGCCTGGCAAAGGCCACTGAGTTGCTCTATACCGGCGATTTCATCTCCGCGCAGGAAGCCGAACGGATAGGTCTGTACAATCGAGTTGTGCCCGCGAGTCAACTGCAAGATGCGACGCGAGAATTAGCGGAACTTCTCGCCCGGGGGCCGGCGTTCGCGCTCGCGAAGACCAAAGAGCTACTGGATCGCGAAGCGCACATGAATCTCGAAGCGGCGTTGGAATGCGAGGCGCAGGCCCAGGCCATCTGCATGCAGCATCCGGATTATCGTGAAGCGTATGAAGCGTTCGTTGACAAACGAGCTGCGAAATTTGAGTAGAGAGGAAAGGTCAAGTGGAAAGGAGTAACTGATAGGCGTGCATTTTTCGCTTGTTGTCTCATTAACACCGCGGCTCTAACCCGGTGATCGAGAGCTACACAGAATGGGAACCCGTTTAAACGGTTTCACTCCCCTTTCAACTACGCAGTCACCGGGCTAAAGCCGCGGTGTTAATGAAAGTAATTGAGAGCTCAAACTGCCTAAGGCCTTGGTTATGGATAAATTCATCGATCAACTTCCCTTCTTCACACCTGAGCATCGCACCCTGGCAGCGGACATGGAGTCGTTTGTCCAGTTGGAAATTGAGCCGCGAGCGAGTGATGAGCGGGACCCGGATGCTCAGCTGCGGGAATTCGTGAGCGTGTTGGCCAAAGCCGGTGCATTGCACTACGCCATTGCCTCCCCCGGCGAAAAACTGGACCTACGCGCGCTTTGTTTGATTCGCGAAGCCCTTTCCTACTCCTCCGCGCTGGCTGACCTCGCGTTCGTCATGCAGGGGCTGGGGAGCTTTGCCATCAGCCAGGCGGCGCCGGAGCACCTGCGCGATTTCTGGGTTTCACGCGCCGTGGAGGGAAAAGCAGTTGCTGCTTTTGCTTTGACTGAACCCGAAGCCGGCTCCGATGTTGCTGCGATCAAGACTACCGCCACGCGTGATGGCGATGCTTACGTAATCAATGGTCGAAAACGTTTTATCTCGAACGCGGGCGTTGCCGATTTCTACACCGTGTTTGCGCGAACCGGAACTGATGCTAACGGCCGCGCTTCATTGTCCGCGTTTGTCGTCGGCGCTCGGATGCCCGGCTTCAGTGTTATTGAACGCACTGCGATGATCGCTTCCCATCCGATTGGTGAAATTGAATTCAACGACTGTCGCGTGCCGGCAGAAGACATGGTTGGCAGCGAGGGCGAGGGGTTCGTGTTGGCAATGCGCACTATGGACACCTTTCGGGCCAGCGTTGGCGCCGCAGCCTGCGGCATGGCGCGGCGGGGGTTGGATGAAGCGGTGCGGTACGCAAAATCCCGGAAACAATTTGGCCGGCCGCTGGCTGAGCATCAACTCATCCAGGAGAAGTTGGCAGACATGGTGACTGAACTCGACGCCGCCCGGCTTCTGGTTTATCGCGCGGCGCACTTTAAAGATGCGAGCGCTGGACGTGTCAGTCGCGAGGCGAGTGAGGCAAAACTCTACGCCACCGAAGCGGCCTGCCGCATCATCGATCAAGCAGTACAGATTCATGGGGGATCGGGCCTTGTGCGTGGAAGCGTCGTTGAACGATTATACCGGGATGTTCGCGCGCTACGAATTTACGAAGGAACTTCCGAAATTCAGAAACTAATCATCGCCAGCCAGTTGTTGAAGGAATAAGAAATGACTGCCAGGACGCAGAGAACGCCAGGAAATTCTACTGAACTATTTCAGCACTATTGACTAGCGACGCTGGCGGTTCAATGTTCAGTCTCATGAAGATCAACATCATCGGTGGCGGGCCGGCAGGAATGTATTTTGCCATCCTGATGAAGAAGGCCGACCCCGGACATGAGATTACTGTTTACGAGCGCAATGGACCTGACGATACGTTTGGCTGGGGCGTGGTGTTTTCGGGGAAGACCCTGGCTAATCTGCGTGCAGCCGACGAAGAATCACATGCCGAGATAACGCGCGCGTTTGCAGCCTGGGACAACGTCGATGTCGTTCATCGACAGGAAAAGATTTCCATCCACGGCAACAGTTTTTCGGGTATTCCTCGTCTTCAACTGCTTAAAATTTTGCAGCGACGCTGCGAGCAACTCGGCGTTCAGTTACGCTTCCGTAGCGAAGTCCCTGATCTTGATTCCCTGAAGGTGAACTGTGACCTGCTGGTTGCTGCCGACGGTGTCAACAGCACGGCGCGAAGACAATACTCAAGCCATTTCCTGCCCACGTTGGATGTACGTCCGAATCGTTACATTTGGTATGGCACGCATCAGTTGTTTCATGGACTGACGTTGACGTTTCGCGAAAACGAGGCGGGTGTGTTCGCCGCCCACTCGTACAAGTTCAACCAAACCACCAGCACGTTTATCATCGAATGCGATCAAGGGACCTGGGACCGGGCGGGCTTCGCCACGATGAGCGATGACGAAACGCGAGGCTATCTGGAAATGGTGTTTGCGCTGGATCTTAACGGCCAGCCGTTGCTCTCAAACAATTCCAAGTGGATTAACTTCCTGCTCGTCAAAAACGACAATTGGTTTTTCGAGAATGTAGTAATGATCGGCGACGCGCTTCACACAGCGCACTTCTCGATTGGGTCAGGCACGAAGTTGGCGCTGGAAGACGCCGTCGCACTTTTTGAAAGTTTCGGCAGGTGCGCGAGCGTTGGTGAAGCGCTGAAGGATTTTGAGAGGACCCGCAAGCCCGTGATCGAGGAGTATCAAGCGGCGGCGTTTGAAAGCATGCGCTGGTTTGAGAATGCGCGAGATTATATGAACCTCACTTCCATTGAGCTTGCTCATACCTTGATGACTCGCAGTGGGCGCGTAAGTGATGAGGATCTCCGCCGAAGGGATCCGGAGTTCATGGCAAAGTGGGAAAAGCAGAAGGCAGAAGGCAGAAAGCAGTAGGCAACTTATTAATCCGTCCCGCTGCTTTTTGCCTACTGCCTTCTGCTCCCGCCTACTGCCTTCTGCTCCTGCCTACTCTCCCTTCCACTCCGGCGCCAGCAGTCTTCGCCTTCCCTCATCGACCGTCGCGATTCCCGGCTCGTCGAGCTCAAAGCGATCCCAAAGTTTGCAGGTGACAGGTCGATGCGCCTGATCGAGCGCCTCACAATAGTTGGTGTAAGTACAGCGCCTTACCTCATCCCCACGACCAAGTTTCACTTTGATAAACCAGTCGGGGTCGGCCAGCGCCTGACGAGCGAGTCCGGCGATGTCAGCCTGGCCCATTCGCAGGATCGCTTCGGCCTGTGAAAAAGTCGTCAGACCCCCAGTTGCTACAATCGGCGTCTTGAATCCCGCGTCATTCACCGCGCGCTTGATCGCGGCAACCAGGGGCACGCTGCGACCGAATGGCCCGGCTGCATCTGAAAGAACTGTCGGCATACACTCATAGCCGCTCTGCCCGGTGTAAGGATAGACTGCCTGGCCAACCTTCGGTTGCTGCGCGTCTTCAAACTTTCCGCCCTTGGAAAGAGACAGAAAATCAAAACCCGCGCGAGCAAACTCGACTCCGAAATAAATCGCATCGTCAATTCGATTACCGCCCTCGATCACCTCGTCTGCTAGAAACCGCGTGCCCACAACGTAGTCGTTTCCCACCTTCTTTCGCACCGCCTGAAAAACTTCGAGGGGCAACCGCAGACGATTTTCGCGCGGTCCACCATAACCGTCATCGCGATCGTTGAGAGCACTGAGAAAACCCGCCATCGTGTAGGCGTGTGCGTAGTGCAGTTCGACGCCATCAAAGCCCGCCTCGCGCGCCCGTTGCGCCGCGCTCGCAAAAATGTCCGGCAACACAGTCGGAAGTTCGCGCACCTGCGGCAGATGCATATCAGTGACGTGTTCGCGATAACCAAACCGGAGTGATTCCAACTCACGCGCGTCAAGTATGTGATCAATCACTTCATCCGGCGCGTTGTTAAGGAACTCTCGTACTTTCGTCTCCGCTGCATCCCGCCAGGCTACGTCTTCAGTAATTTCCGCGAGCACCTCTCGATGACGATCATTAACACTCAGAAAGCGGGCGAAGTATTTCTCCTTATCGGGTCGACGTTTTACAGACAGGAAGTCGATGATCTGGATGAAGAGTTTGGTCTGCCCTTCGCTCGCTTCTCTCACGGTATCCACGAGTTGCTTCAGGCCCGGAATGAATCGATCGTGACCAATACGCAGCAAAGGACCACTGGGAATATCACGTACCCCGGTCGCCTCGACAACTAAAACTCCCGGTTGTCCCTGGGCGAAGCGTCTATACCAATCAAGGTTTTCCTGCGTGACGAAACCATCTTCAGTAGCGCGCCAGGGAACCATCGCCGGAACCCAGGTGCGGCTGGTGGTTTGTAACGCACCGATTCTGATCGGTTGGTACAGAAGAGCCTGCGCCGCTTCCTCGGCCGTAGGCCAACGCGTTGCCGGAATCGAGTGACGGATTGGATTGGCAAACTTCCACATATGTTCGCGTTCACTTTACCACGGAGCCCGAGCTTAGGGTTGAAGGCCTGCATTAGTTGTCTCAAACGATCAAAGGAGAAAGATCATGGAGGGTTATGGTAAATTAAACCTACCTCAAGAATACTCCTGGAGAGCCGCTTTGACTGATGAGCTTCTGAAATGGCGCAGTGAGTTTCCCATTCTGGACAAGACTGTCTATCTGATCTCCCACAGCCTTGGCGCAATGCCCAGGGAGACCTACGCGCGACTAAACGAGTATGCCGAAACCTGGGCGACGCGAGGCGTGCGCGCCTGGGCTGAAGGTTGGTGGGACATGCCGGTCGCGGTCGGCAATGAAGTGGCGCGGATTATTGGCGCCGAGCCCGGCAACGTGGTGATGCACCAAAACGTTTCCATCTGCCAGTCTCTAATACTTTCATGTTTCGAGCCCACCCCAAAAAGAAACAAGATTGTCTATTCGGAGCTGAATTTTCCTTCCGTGATGTATGTCTATGAGGCTCACGCGCGCGAGGGCAAACTAAGAATAGAAACGGTCCCCTCAGACGACGGCATTACGATCTCGCTCGAGCGTTTTCTCGCGGCGATCGACGAAGAAACGTTACTGGTGCCTTTTTCCCATGTCCTTTTCAAAAGTGGTTTTTTGCAAAACGCGAAAGCCATCACTGAACGAGCGCATGAGGTAGGCGCAATGGTTGTGCTCGATGCTTACCAATCTGCCGGCACGGTGCCCTTCAGTGTCAAGGATCTCGAGGTCGACTTCGCTACCGGCGGTTCGGTGAAATGGCTCTGTGGCGGACCGGGAGCGGGTTATCTTTATGTGCGTCCAGATCTGCAGTCGCAACTGCAACCAAAGACTACCGGCTGGATGGCGCATGAAGCGCCTTTTGCTTTCGACACCAGTATGCGTTACGCGTCCGGCATCGAGCGGTTCCTGCACGGGTCACCTGCCATTCCGGCACTATACGCCGCGCAGTCGGGTTATCGAATTATCAATGAAATCGGCGTAGAGAAAATTCGCGCCAAGAGCACGCGACAAACCGAGCACTTGATTGACCTGGCAGAGGAAGCGGGATTTAGAGTGACGAGTCCAAAAAATGCCGCGGACCGTGGTGGTACCATCACCATTGGCCATGAGGATGCGGCGGCGATCACCACCGAGCTGATTAGAAGGGAGTTCATCGTCGACTATCGCCCCGGCGCTGGAGTGCGCATCTCGCCGCACTTCTATACGAGCGATGAGGAACTCGAACTGGTGATCCGCGAAATGAAAGAAATCAGAGATACCCGGACTTACGCGACACATGAAACCGCGGGGGCAGCATTCTGAAAAATGAGCTTTGTACTTTGTTCTTGGAACTTGGTTCTCTTGGGTCTTGGGTCTTAGGTCTTGGGTTTTAGAGCCTTGAACCACGTTTCCGAAATTGATCGAAAATCAAAGACCTAAGTCCAAAGACCACCAAGCTCAAGGTACAAAGTTCCAAGAACAAAGATCAAACCTCAATGACTAAAGACTACGGCAGCAACGCCCCGCTTTCTTACAACAAATATTTGCGGGTGGCCGATTTAATCGGTTTGCAGGACTGCCTGTCTGATCCGAAACATCACGACGAGCTTCTTTTCATAACCATCCACCAGGCTTACGAACTTTGGTTCAAGCAGATTCTCCATGAAATCGATGCGGCCATCACTTTGATGAATGAAGACCGGCTAACTGCCGCCGCGCGGGCAATGCGGCGCGTGGTTGAAATAGAAAAGCTGCTGGTTAACCAGATTCACCTTCTGGAAACGATGACGCCGATTAGCTTTCTTGCTTTCAGGGATCAACTCAACCCCGCCAGTGGCTTTCAATCAATGCAGTTTCGCGAGATCGAGTTTGCTTCCGGTCTGAAACACCAGAACTTGCTGAACGAATTTCGCGAGGATGAATTCGCACAGCCTCGTCTGCAGCAACGCTTCGATGCGCCTTCGTTGGGAGATACTTTTTTTGCGGCACTGCAGCAACGGGGTTTCGATGCGCCGGCCAGCGACGACTCCATTGGCGAAGAAGAACGTCGGAAGCGTCACGGCAAACGCACCCAGGCTGTTCTGGAAATTCTCACGCACTTTGAAGAGCGAAACGAAGAGTTTCAAGTAGCCGAGGCCTTGTTGGAGCACGACGAGTACTTTGCTTTGTGGCGTTCGCATCACATTAAGATGGTCGAGCGCATGGTCGGCACGAAACGCGGCACCGGCGGCTCGGAAGGGGTCGGCTACTTGCAGACTACTCTCGACAAGAAGTTTTTCCCCGAACTCTGGGAAGCGCGCACACATCTCGACACAAAGCACGGCGAGGCCGGTTGTCCGTTTGCCGGCGAAGCGACCAAACCCGCCGAAGCTCCTGCGGAACCCGAAAAGACGAAGAAAGCTCCGCCCAAGCCCGTAGCCAAGAGTAAGCGAGTGCAGACAAACGAACGCCGGCGAGCGCCCCGGGCGAAGGTGAATCTGCGCGCGCGTTGGGAAGGCGATCTCGGTCAACACGAGGCGGAGGTGACAAGCTTAAGCAAGAGCGGCTGCTTCGTGCTTAGCGGCGGCAAAGTGAAAGCCAAGGAACTTATACGTTTGGAACTAATGCTTCCGAACGAAGAGACAATCCATCTTTGGGCCGAGGTAGTCGAGGAGGCGGATGAAATTGGGTTTGCCTTGCAATTCACTTCGTCGGAGGAAACGTATCAGGCGAGGCTCGAGAAATTCCTCCAAAAATGTCTGAACGACTAAGCCTGAAGCTCGGCGTACTGTGGGATGACGCGCAGATCCCAGCGACGCGGCGTGATAGAATTACGTTTTAGACGAGGTAATGCCATGGCACGGAATGTTCAATATGTAACGGATGCTAACGGGGAGCAAACCGCAGTCATCCTGCCGCTCGAGCAATATGAAGAGCTCCTCGAAGATCTGCACGTCAGCCGCGTAGCGTACGAAACAAAAGACGAACCGTCTCGTCCACTAGGTGAAGTTGTGGACGAGATGCGAAACGCGGGCGAGATCGATGTATGAAGTTATTATCACCTCCCACGCTGAGCGAGAATTAAAGCGGCTCGATCGGTCCACGAAGAACCGTATCTTGCCCGCGGCTCTTGCCTTGTCGGACAATCCACGTCCCCACGGATGCTTGAAAGTGAAAGCCGAAGAAAGGCTGTGGCGGATTCGTGTGGGCGACTGGCGGATTGGCTACGAAATTCAACGACGATTCCCGAGTGGTCAGAATCATAACCGTTGGGCATCGGAGTGAATTCTATGATTAGGCTGGAAGCAACCCGACTCCATAGTGGTCGGGTGGTTTACGATTACACCTTCAGCGTCGCATCCGAGCAGCAGTAATAAGTTGATTTATGCTCAACGAATTTCCCGAACACTTCAACATGGCCGACTACTTCCTCTACCACAACCTCGAGGAAGGGCGTGAAAACAAACTCTGTCTTTACTTCGAAGATCAAACCTACACCTATGGCGAGACCGCGCGAGTGTCGAATCGTGTGGGCAATGCGCTGCGTGAATTGGGAGTCGAGGTTGAGGACCGCGTACTCCTCGTCTTGCCAGACTGTCCTGAATTTGTCTGGACCTGGTTCGGGGCCGCTCGCATTGGCGCCGTCATTACCATGGTGAATCCGTTGCTGCCGGCTGAGGATTACAAATACTATCTCGATTACACCCGCGCGCGTGTGGCAATTGTTCATGAGTCGCTCCTAAAAACCTTCAACGAGGCGGCGGCAGAGGCACGTTATTTACGCGCGGTCCTGGTTGTCGGCGATCGTGAACACGACGTTGACTTCACCAACGATTCTCTGGTTTGGACTTCTTTCGACAGCGCCGTTCTCACCGTCGGCGACGAATGCACTCCGGCCGACACGCATCGCGACGACATCGCAATTTGGTTGTTCACCTCCGGCTCGACCGGTCATCCCAAGGGTGCTGTGCATCTGCAGCACGACTTGCCATTCAATACCGAAGTCTTTGCCAGGCAGACAATGGGCGTGACTGAGAATGATTTGACGGTTTCAGTGTCTAAGCTTTTTTTTGGTTATGCGACCGGAACAAATCTGTTGTTCCCTTTTGCCGTCGGTGGGGCGACCGCGCTTTTTTCAGAACGCTCGACACCGGAAAAACTGTTCGAAGTCATTGAGCGTTATCGCCCCACAATCCTTACCACGGTGCCGACCATGATCAACTCGATGTTGAATGCGCCCGACGCCGCCAGTCGCGATCTGTCGAGCCTGCGTTTTTGCTATTCAGCGGGCGAAGCCTTGCCACCAGAACTTTACGAACGCTGGAAGAAAAATTTGGGGGTGGAGATCTGTGACGGCATCGGATCGGCTGAGATGTTTCATATTTACATCACGAACCGGCCCGGCGATGTGAAGCCCGGAAGCCTGGGCAGGATTGTCTCAGGGTATGAAGCGAAGATCGTTGACGCTGCCGGCAATGAAGTTTCGCCAAATGAGATGGGCACGTTACGAATCAAAGGCGACTCGGCGGCGCTTTGCTATTGGAACGCTCACGAGAAATCAAAAGAAACTTTTGCCGGAGACTGGTGCACAACCGGTGACCAATTCCACGTAGACGACGAAGGCTATTACTGGTATCACGGTCGCACGGACGAAATGTTGAAGGTGTCAGGCATCTTCGTGGCGCCGGCTGAAATTGAGAACTGCCTGCTCCAGCATGAGGCGGTGCTTGAATGCGCAGTTGTCGGTGACGATGCAGGTGACGGGCTGATCAAACCGAAAGCCTTTGTGGTACTGCGGGAGGAGGCCCGAGACTCGATCGATGATATCAGCAACCAGGATGAGCTCGTGAAAGAGCTGAAAGAGTTTGTTAAGTCTCAACTCGCACCTTACAAGTATCCTCGCTGGATCGTATTTGTTCCTTCCCTTCCGAAAAACGATCGCGGCAAGATCGATCGCAAGCTGCTCAAACAAAGCTGACCCACAACATTCTACGTGACCACGCACCACTCAAGCGCTTTGCTGGGACCGCGGGCGTCTCGCCCGCCCGGATACGTCCACCTTAACTTACGATGTTTGCGCCAATGGTACGCATGCGGGCGGGACGCCCGCGGTCCCAGCAAAGCGCTTGAGTGATGCTATCCGAGTTCATTGCTTAGAACCATTAGGCTTGTTGCTGCGTATACTCTTTCCACGTCCAGCTGATCAGATTAGGAGCCCACACTTTGATGTATCCATTTTCTCGTAACGATTTCCGAGCTCGCAGACTTTTGCACGCTTTCGTCTCTATCTCGCTTGCATTAACGCTGCTTTCATCTGCGACCTTCGCCTGGCAACAGAGTGCAGGCTCGGCCGCGGTCGCCACCAAAGCTGCAGCTACCTTAACCCCAACCGAGAAGAAAGCGGCCGCGCGCGTCAAACTCGAAACCATTCGGGAAGTTACTACCACTTTGAGCTCACCGGCTTTTGAAGGTCGCGGAACAGGCCAGCCGGGCGCCGATCGGGCGGCGCAGTATTTGGCTGATCGGTTTGCAAAACTTGGACTTAAACCCGGTGGGGATAATGGTACTTACCTGCAAGCGATCAAATTCAAGTCGGCCCAGGTCCTGGCCGAATCATCGGTCAAGATCGGCGATGCGGCACTGAAGCATGGCGAAGACTACGTCATCCTGCCGCCGGTCAACTTCGATCAAGTTGATGTCACAGGCGGTCTCGTGTTCGCCGGGTACGGAGTTGTTTCTCCTGAGTTGAAGCGTGACGATCTAGCCGCGCTCGATCTAAAAGGCAAAGTAGTAATAATTACCGGCGGACAGCCTGATGGAGTCGATGCCGCAGCCTGGAAGCGCGCTACCAACCCTCAAGCCAGGGGGATGAATATTTTCGGACGTGGCGCGGTCGCTATGATAGTTGCTAACGCAGGATCGGCTGCTCAACCATATTCCTTGATTGCCAATTATCTTTCGCGCCGCCGCGTCAGTTTAGCGTCGCAGAGTGCGTTGCCTTTCAAGATTCCGCCGGTCTTGCTCGCAAGCGATGCAGCAATGGAGAAAGCCTTCGCTGGTTCAGACATGACTTACGCGCAGACCCTCACCAAAGTGAAGACGGGAGAGGCGGTTTCACGTGAACTTGGAAAGACGGCAACCCTGGCGTTGCGCATCAAGCGCGATGAGACAACCAGCAGCAATGTGGTTGGCGTTCTGGAAGGCTCGGATGCAAAACTGAAGGAAGAAGCTGTAGTATTCTCGGCTCACTACGATGCCTACGGAATCGAGAGCGACGGTCGAATCTTTCCAGGCGCCGCCGACAATGCGCTGGGCGTGGGCACAATTACATCCGTGGCGGAAGCACTCGTCAAAGCATTTCCTAAACCGGCGGCGCGTCCGCGTCGCTCAATCATTTTTCTCGCTGTAACAGGTGAAGAATATGGACTGTTTGGCTCTGAGTATTGGGTTGCACACCCCACTTGGCCGCTGGACAAAGTCGCGGCTGATATTAATTTCGACGGCATCGGCACCGAGGTTTATGCTCCGGTGAAACGCGTGGTGGGCTTTGGCGCCGAGCATTCCGATCTGGGCACGACTTTTGAAGAAGTCGCCGCGGCTACCGGTAACATAGTCACGCCCGATCCCTTACCGGAAGAGAATGCTTTCGTTCGTTCAGACCATTATGCGTTTGTTAAGAAAGGCGTACCGGCGCTGATGCTGCTTGGCGGTCCCGCCGGCGAAGTGTCTGCCTGGATTCCGCGGGCGCAAAAATGGATGGAGACTGACTACCATTCGCCCAGCGATACGGTGAAACCTGACTGGGACTGGACTGGTCCACAAACACTGGCGCAGTTGGGAATGATAATCGGCCTGCGCGTCGCAAATGCCGATACGATGCCGTCGTGGCGTGCGGCGTCCCCATTTAACAAGCCGCGGAACCCGCCGAAGGCACAGCCAACGAATTGATTTTGAGCGACTCGCCTTTGCGATTGATTTTCAGATTCGCGTCTATCCGCGTAAACCTGCAGCCAGGATTTCAGCCGTTGCGACGTTCGAGGTTGTAGTCGCGGAGGCGTCGATATAGGGTCGAGGGGGAAATGCCAAGAATCTCTGCGGTCTTGCCGCGGTGCCAGCCAGTCTGTTCGAGCGCGGAGAGAATTTGCTGACGCTCTACGTCGCGCAGCGAGGTGGGCGACGACACGGCGCCTGAGGCATATGAACCTGGGCTGGCGTTGTAGTCCGCCGCCGCGCCGCCCGGATGTGAACTGGGACCGACAAATGCTGCCGGAGCTGCGGGTCGCACGACTTCAGGAGGCAATTCGGCGACAGTGATACGCCCGTTGTTGGAAAGAATTACCGCGCGCTCAAGACAGTTCTTTAGCTGACGTACATTCCCCGGCCAACTATAAGCGAGCAACGCATCGAGTGCTGCCGGTTCAAGCTCGGGTGGAGGTGTCCCACCCACATCAGCCAGCAGATGTCGCGCCAGTGGTTCAATGTCTTCCGGTCGTTCACGCAAGGGCGCCAGATCAATCTGAAAACCATTAATACGATAGAGAAGATCGGAACGAAACGATTCGTTGGCCACAACTGAGTCGAGATTGCGATTAGTCGCCGCAACAATACGTACGTTCACTTCTACTTTTCGCACGCCACCTACTCGGAAAAACGTTCTGGTCTCAATCGCCCGCAGAAGTTTTGCCTGTAACTGCGCCGGTAGTTCGGTGACCTCATCGAGAAAGAGAGTGCCGCCGTCGGCCAGCTCTATCAAGCCGAGCTTGCGTCCCTTCGCGCCTGAAAACGCACCAGCCTCGTAACCGAAGAGTTCCGACTCGAGTAGCGATTCCTGAAACGCCGCACAGTTGATATCGATGAAAGAACCATCGGCACGCGTCGACAAGCGATGAATGGCGTGGGCGATGAGTTCCTTGCCAGTGCCCGACTCGCCAGTTATTAAAACTGAAGCTTCAGAGGGAGCCACGCGCTCGACCAGTCGAATTGCCTCCGTCATGGCGGGCGATACGGAAACTATCTCCGGTAAACCCGATTGCCGTGCCAGTTGTTCGCGCAGGCGCAAGTTATCCACACGCAACCGGCGTTTTTCGGCCGCCTGTCTCACGCGCACATCCAGCTCGGTGATGCTGTAAGGCTTGGTAAGGTAATCGTAGGCGCCGAGCTTCATGGCCTCGACCGCCGTTTCGACAGTTGCCTGTCCCGTCAGCATTATCACTTCCGGCGGGTTAGGACGCTGATGAACGCGTCGCAGGACTTCCATTCCGTCGATGCGCGGCATGTTGATGTCGCAAAGTAAAACATCGACATTACTCTCCTCGAGCTTGCGCAGCGCCGCTTCCCCGTCGGGCGCAGCCTGCACACGGTAACCCAAACGCTCCAATTCTTTCTGCAACACCAGCCGCAGATTGGCTTCATCTTCGGCGATCAGAATTCGGGCTGTTCTTTGTTCGCTCAAGCCTGGGTTTCTCCGTCGCTGTTTATTGCCGGAAGCGAAATTGTGAATGTGGTTCCAACACCTGGCGTAGATTGTACGTCGAGGCTTCCTTCGTGCTCGGTTAAGATACCATAACAAACCGCCAGGCCGAGACCAGTACCTTTGCCAATCTCTTTGGTAGTGAAGAACGGCTCGAAAATCCTGGTGATGTTCTGCTGCGGAATGCCGACGCCGGTATCGCTGACTTCCACCAATACGCTATTTCCATTCCTTCGGCTGCCTATTTTCAACACGCCACCATCGGGCATCGCGTCGATGGCATTGGTCGCTAACGCAATGACCGCCTGTTGCAACTGTCCCGCGTCGCCGGCAACGAGCGGCAAGTCGTTCGGCGTCTCGATTTGAAATTTTATCAGCTCCCCTCGCTGCTGGTGCGACAACAGACGCGCAGCGGAAGCGATTACGTCGGCAAGATTCACGAGTATATGTTCGCTGGAGCGGGTGTGACTGAAATCCAATAGTCCATTCGTGATCGTCTTGCAGCGAAAGGCCTCGCTGCGAATCAGTCCGAGGTATTCACGGAGATCCTCAAGGGCGGCCGACTCTTGGAACTCGCCCCCGCTTACTCGAGATTCGAGGGCCTCCGCGCACGCAGAAATGGTGGCTAGGGGATTATTTATTTCATGAACGACCCCCGCGGCCAGACGTCCGATCGCCGCGAGCTTCTCAGCGCGCGCAACCGCGCGATTAGCCTCAACGCGGGCCGTTATGTCTTCCCCAATCGCAATTACATGAGAAACCTCGCCGCTGCGATCAATCCACATCGGGATCTTGCTGATTAACCAATGCTTGAGTTCACCATTTGCCAGGGCGGTGGTGTTTTCAAGCCGTTGAATTTCACCGCTCGCAAACACCCGGGCGAATTCGCTTTCCAGCAGTTCGCGTTTTTGGCGAGTGAGGACGCCGAAGATACTTTTACCCAATACCGAGCCGCGCGGGATGCCTAGCTCGCCAAGTTCGCGGTTGCGATTCCAGGCGACAATCTCAAAGTTGCGGTCGACAGCGTAAAGCGAGAGCGGCAGACTATCAATGATGGCCTCTATGAAGCGGCGTTGTGCTTGCACTTCCGCGGTGCGCCGTTCGACTTCTATCGTTAGATTCGCCGAAGCTGCGCGCGCTGCCTGGTAAAGACTGGATATGTGCGCAGCCAACGCAGCCTGCTGCGCAGCCGCATCAACCAACCGGCAAACGGTGTCGTCGCAGTCTTCACGTTTATCGAAAGCAACAATCAGCGCGCCCTTGGGACGACCGCCGAACCTGAGAGGCGCCGCATATTCCACCCGGTGAGCCTCATCACGCAGCAGAAAGTCATTTGGTTCACTGATCAATAAGGGCGCAACACTTGAAGATGTGGAAGCTGTCAACCAACTCTTTAGTCGATCGGCGTGCAGCAGAGCGATGCCTTCTGCGCTCCCCTCGCGATCGAAAACACAAGCGGCCTCACTATCGTCACCAAGACTGATAAAAGCTGCGCACATCGCGGCGCTCGTGCCTTCGTAGGTCGCCCCAGCGACACGGTTCACCAACTGATCGAGTTCAAGAGTCCGCAGGAGTCCGCGGCCCAGATCGGCCAGAAACCTCAGTTCACGATTGCTATCAATGAGCTCCCACTCTCTCTGTGCGGCGCGTAAATGCGCCGCTGAGCGGGAAACAATTTCAGTCGACGACGACTTGGCAATACACTCGTCGGCCCCGGCCGCGAATGCCTGCTGCTTTTGGCTGTCTGAGTCGTCATCTGAAAGCCCGATCACCGGCAGTTTGCTTGTCGCCGGCTGCGCGCGCAGCAGCCTGCAAAATGCCAGTCCATCGACTTCCGACAGCGCCAAATCAACGACTACAAGATCGCACGACTCTGTTTGCAGTAAGCGCAACGCCGACGTTGTATCGGCAGCGCTCAGCGCGCGATAGCCGGCTTTTTCGAACATACCACGAAGCCGTTCGCCCGCGTTGGCATCGTCGTCAACAACCAGAACGGTGGCATTTTGTTGGGGGTTGGTGGCAGAAGGCATGCTTCAATCCTGAACCGCTGGGCAGGTCTGGGTAACCCTGAGCCCGGAGTATGGCGTTTTGCGTTCGCTTGACCGAACACATAACCACATTCCAGCAGCGATTGAAAGCGATGCCAATAGGAATGTCAAGACTGTTGATCTGAAGCCGGTTCAATAGCGAGTAAACTCGGCTGCGGTCGGCGCATGTGAGGAAGGACGAGAACGAAGATAACTTAGTTGACGGAAGCCAGGACTTCATCGTGTCCAAGTTTCATCAGCTTGTCGTTTTTTAGGCGAGTAGACTCTGAGGGATCAGACTTCGATATCTTGTCCAGCTTGTGACCTGACTTGGCGCGGTACATAGCCTGATCAGCGGCTACGAGTAGTTGATCCAACGTTTCGCCGTCAGCACCGTAGGTTGAGGTACCGATGCTGATGCCCACGCGCGCCCGACCGACGCTGCGAACATGAAGCGAGAACTCTGAAACCGCAGTTTCGATGCGTTGCGTTAAATCTTCAACCTGGTTTCCGTCCAGTTCCTGGACAATGGCAATAAACTCATCGCCGGCGTAACGGGCGAGAAAGTCATACTCGCGAAGTTGCCCCTGAATTATTCGCGCCATCTCGCGAAGCATTTTGTCGCCAACTTTATGTCCAAACGTATCGTTGACGAGTTTGAAATCGTCCAGGTCAAGCATGACAACCTGGAAGGGCCGCGCGTTGCGTCTGGCCCGCGAGGCTTCTTCATCAAATCGCAACGCCATGTAGCGCGCATTAGGCAGGCCGGTGAGCTGATCGGTAAGCGCGTTGGACTCGGCTTCGGCGTGTTGCATAGAGTTTGATAAGGCGTCGGAAGCCAATCGGGTAACCGTCTCCAGGAAACGCATATGGTCGTCAGTATATTGCTCAAGTTCCGTGGAATAGACTGAAAGTGCGCCCAGGATCATTTCATTCTTGAACAAAGGTAGCGACGCCATCGAGCGGTATTCGGGTTCGATATCAAGGCCGGCTAAGTCCAAACTCGGATGAAGTTGATTGACCGGACTGCGATTGGCCAGTGCAAATCCAGTGACACCCTCGCCGGGCGCAACACATTTGGCGGCCAGGATCTGAGCATTTCGCCCGGCGACGTGAGCAGGTGTGGCATAACCCTTCAACTCATCGTAAAGGTAAACTACGCAAGTTTGAAACGGCACTACCTGCCCCACTTTATCAACCAGAACCTCCACGGTGTTTTGTACGCTCAGTGAGGAACCGAAGGTACGGGCGATCTCATATAGCGCATAGACTTCCTGGTGTGCGCTCTTGATCTGGTTGTAAGCCGAATCAGCCCCTCTCTCACGTGACTGCGCCAGGTCAACCTCGCCCAACTTCGGTGGTTCATGCGCATCACTAGACGGCAATTGTTGCGGTAGGCCAGCCGCCGCGATTTGCGACTCGAAGCGCGGAAGATGTTTGATGAATAAGTCGACAACTCGTGGATCGAAATGAGTTGCGGATCCACGCAAGAGAAAATCTACAGCCTCTTCGCGCGTCATCCCGCGACGAAAAGGACGATCTTCTCTAACGGAATCGAAACAGTCGACTACGGAAATGATCCGCGCCGTAATCGGAATCTGTTCCGCCTTTAGTCCATCCGGATAACCAAGTCCATCCCATTGCTCATGATGGTGACGAACGATTGGTAACACCGGATAAGGAAAGTCAACGCGGCTGAGAATCTGTGCACCGACGGTGGTGTGGATTTTCATCTTTTCAAACTCGGCCTGAGTCAGGCGGCCAGGCTTGTTAATAATATGCGCGGGCACCGCGAGCTTTCCGATGTCGTGAAGTAAGGCTCCGGCTTTTAAGGCAGCTATCTCAGCTTTTGAGAGTCCAAGGATTTCTCCCAATCCCGCTGCGTAGATTTGGACGCGACGCACGTGGCAATGGGTGGACTGATCTTTTGCATCAATCGCCGTAGCCAGCGCTTCTGCCGTAGCGAAATGTAAACGACTTAGCTCTTCGCTTTCGCGAGTCTTGGCAGTAAGACGAGACCAGGCGAGATAAATTAATTGCGCAACAACAACTGTCGCGATACTCAAGAGAGCGAGGGAATACGTTTGCTGAATACCCCAGGCAACAATGAACGCCACAACGGCAAAAAGAAATAACCGATAGTGGCTGAGTAAAAATTTTCGGCCCCTGATGTAATCCGCCACGTCGAGCAGGCTCATCCACGCTCCTCAACCGACCTTTGGCTCTACGAAAAACGAAATAGACCCTCATTCCCAGTCTCCGCGCGACCGACAACTGGTGGTCGATCAGTTTTTGGCCGGAAGCAGAACTGGGGCAATCAGCTTTGCTTCCGGCCACGAGCGGGGCAAGCGAGCAAGCTCTCGGGCTTGCCTTGCTGGGTGAGAGTCTTGTCAAAATCGATTGGCTGGCACTTTCGCCATTCGATTTCAGAAATTGTGGCGGCTCGGACTCCGTGCGGAGAGCCCGTGAAGCCTGAGCTTCTCAGCCGCGCAATTCCCTATTCTCAATTGCCGTGCCGCGTACAAACATGGTGGTCACGCAAAATAGATCAATCGAGATGCTGGCACTTTTGCAACGCCATCCGCATGTCTTCGTTTAAACAAGGATCGCAAATCATTCTGACAGGTCAGATTGGAAAGCTCGCGTCAAACTGCTCAAACGCTCGGTTGACAAAAGTTGAAGTAAGCGGGCAACCTCGTCTTTAAGGCAATAACCACAACTGTTTCTGGAGAGAGTTTTTGCTAAACACAGGCTTCTTCATTACGCCAATCACCGGTCATTAGTGCTTAAGTTCAGCGAAGTGGCAGATTCAATCAGCAAACGCCTGGAGACGAATCGACCCGCGGGTTACATCGAGTTGCTGCGGGGCAATCGCAGCTTTCGCCAGGTATGGCTCGGTCAGGTTGTCAGCCAGATGGGCGATTGGTTTGACACGATTGCCCTTTACACCATCATCCTTAATCTGACCGGGTCGGGTCGCGCCGTGGGACTGTTGCTGGTTGCTCGTTTTGTTCCGAGTTTTCTAGTCGGTTCGCTTTCAGGTGTGGTTGCGGATCGATTCAATCGCCGCTCAATCATGATCATTTCCGATCTATTGCGCGCGGTGGTGGTCCTTGGTTTTCTATTCGTTCGCCGTGCCGATCAGCTATGGATCATTTACTTTTTAACCGTAGTGCAACTGGCCCTTTCCACTTTTTTCGAGCCGGCCAAGACGGCCATAATTCCCTCCATTGTTTCTGATCGCGAACTCGTTGCGGCCAACGCAATTTCCTCAGTTACTTGGTCTGCCATGCTCACCTTAGGTGCGGCTATCGGCGGCGTGGTAACCGGATGGTTCGGCACTGACGTCGCCTTTATTCTTGACGCGATGACGTATTTACTTTCAGCAGCTTTGATAGCCAGCGTTCGCATACCCAAGCGCCCACCTCGCGAAAAGAGCAAACTTACTTTTGGCCGGGCTCTGGGCATAACGCAAACTATTGAAGGGGTGCGCTACGTAAAGGATAGACCGCGGGTGCTGGCTCTGCTGCTGGTGAAGCCGGCCTGGGGTATGGGTGGCGGCATCCTGACTCTGTTGGCAGTCTTCGGTGAAAAGATTTTCCCGGTTGGCAAAAGCGCAGCGACAGGCATTGGTGTTCTTTTCGCGGCGCGCGGAATTGGCACCGCTGTCGGGCCAATTGTGGCCCGTCGCATCTCGGGCGAAGGGAAGAAACGCATGCAGATTTCGATCGGAATAGCGTTTCTTATCGGCGGTGCTTTCTACATGGCGTTTGGCTGGGCTACAAGTTTTGTGGTGGCGCTCCTCGTCCTTGGATTGGCCCACACCGGCGGCAGCATTCTCTGGGTCTTCTCAACAGTCCTGCTGCAACGCGGCGTCGAGGATAGCTTTCGCGGCCGCGTCTTTGCTGCTGAGTTGGCATTGCTTACACTGACCATGGCTATCTCAAACTACGCCACTGGCGAACTGCTCGACCGTTTCGGGCTCTCCGCTCGCACGGTCGCCATCGGGATCGGTGCGCTTTTCGTGCTTCCTGGTGTCGCTTGGTTTGTTACGGAGAGGTGGTGGGATAAGGACGAGTTTGCTGACGGGACGGGTACCCGAACGAGTTCCCTTGATACCACTGTGCTAAATAGGAGCTAACTCATGGAACCGCCAATTGAACCAACTGCGAATGTCGCACGTCCCAAAGAAACAACGTTAGCAGTACAGTTTCTTTACGCTTCTCTGGCGATCGGATTGTTAAGGGCCGTTTTCGGTCTGACCCAAAGAACGTCCGGAGCTCCGTTGGTCCTGGCCGCGCTGATAGTTGTCTCGGTTTTTGCTTTAGGTTTCTTCCTGGTATGGAAAATCTCAGCAGGAAGAAATTGGGCGCGAATCATCCTGCTGGTACTGGTTCTCATCAACCTTCCTTTCGCGGTGTTGGGAAATATCTCGGAGCTCAGACGAAGCGTTTTGTCCGGGGCTTTCAGCATCTTGATTGAAGTAATTCTGTGGATTGGAACCTACTTACTCTTTACCAAAGACTCTAATCTTTGGTTTCGAGGGCGCAAATGAACGTTAAGGTCGGCGTGATGGGTTCAGCCGGTGATACGCCCGGCGTGAGTGATAAAGAAGCGCTCGCGGAAAAGGCGAACGCTCTGGCGCTGGCTCTGGCAGAGCGTCCCATGCTGCTCCTGACTGGCGCCACCACCGGAATCGTCTACGTTGTAGGCAAGGCCGCTCATGAAGCGGGAATTCTGCATGTGGGAATTTCACCGGCGAATGATAGCGCCGAACATGTCGATCGGTACAAATTGCCAATCGACGCCTGCAACCTGATCGTTTACACCGGCTTTGGATTGAAAGGGCGTAACGTGATTCTGGTGCGGTCCTGCGATATCGTTTTGTTCATCGCTGGAGCGATGGGCTCGCTCAACGAGTTCACAATCGCGCATGATGAAGGAAAAGTCATCGGTTGTTTGACGGGCACCGGTGGGGTCGCCGACGAAGTCGATTATCTCCTCAAGAAATTCTCGAAGGCTACAAACGCGCGTGTGTTCCAGGACGAGGATCCAGGGAGACTGCTTGACACTTGTCTTCGTGAACTACGGAACCGATAGACCCGGTGAGAGTGATGGCGGACGTATGCTGAGTTTTTCAATGACCAGTCAACCAACAATCGGAGCCCCATATGCTGAGATCGGCTTGAACGCGATTGCGTTGGATCATCCTAATTGGAAGCGAGCCCATCCGATTCAGATCATTCGTAAGTGGTCGGGAGCAGACACTCCTGCCTTTCGTCATGCCGAGGCACGAATTATCTGGACAAACGATTCTCTGCTGGTGCGCTTCGTCTGCCGGCAAGAAGAGCCATTAATAGTTAACTCCACTCCGCTACTCACTGAAAAGACACTTAGGTTATGGGACGGAGATGTCTGTGAGATCTTCATCGCGCCCGATCCAAAAACACCAGAACGTTATTTCGAGTTTGAAGCTTCGCCTCTTGGTGAGTGGGTTGATCTTGCGATCAGCTTAAAACCGTCAGGACGAGAAACCGATTTCGAGTTTCAATCAGGGATGAGCGCGGCCGCGAGTATCGATGAAAGTCAGATCACGATCGCTATGCAAATGCCCTGGAGCAGCTTTCTTCCGAAACCGCAAAAGGGCGACGTATGGCGCGTCAATCTATTTCGTTGCGTTGGGGTGGGAGACGATCGTTATTTGGCGTGGCAGCCGACGTATTCAACTGAGCCTAATTTTCATGTACCGGAAGTTTTCGGTTGGCTCGAGTTTCTTTAGATCAGTTTAAGCTCGTTGGTTTGCTTTCGCGTAAGGTTGCAACGTAGGCCGAGTACCTCGCGCGATCATCATCAGACATCCGTACGATCTTTAAGGCAATCAAGTATCCGGTTTCGTTCTGGTCTTCTTCAAGCCGCTCATAACGAACCGGCGTTGCCTGCATTTCAACTTGTCCTCCCGGCAACTGGAGTTTCAAGTTTAGACCGCGATTCTCGCCTACCAGATGATGTTCACCAAGAGTGATTCGAGGAACGATGAGTGCCAGTCCATTCGAACTCAGATCCTGGGTGTAGCCATCCATCCAGTTGATCCGTCGCGCTCCGTTCAGGCCTTTGGTGGCAGAAACCAGAGAAAGGCTCAGGCTCAGACGAGCGCGCTGCCGCTTTGAATGGCGGCGATCGCCGACATACTGCCTCAGGCGTGACACGATTGTTCTGGTAAATTCTGCCATGGCGCCTTTTGATACCTCGGCTTAGCCAGGGTATCTCTTGCCTAAATTGAGAGGAGGGGACGGAAGCTGCAAACCGGTCGGGACGTCGCAGTTCCATTCTAGATAGGCGGGCGCTCCGGCGCAATAGAAAGATGATGCTGCACCGCGAGAATGCGCCCCGACTTGGTTAAAGCAACGCCATTGCATCCTCAAGCTGTCGCGGGTGGGGTATGGGCATTCAGTTTTTTGCGTCAGGTGTTAGTGGTTTGCCGCCAGTGTCGCCACTTCTAACCCCGGCTGCATCCAGGAAGAAAGACAGCCGACCGGTGCTGCCATACAGGGCTGGTTCGGCACTCGCGTTCCAGATCTTCCCCCCATTTGGCGCGTTAACGTGGAAGCGATAACCGGTCGACTCGGTGCCTTCAAGGTCTTTGGGCAAGAGGCCAAGCGAAATCAAGGTAGCCAAATCGGCAAACAAGCCGTCGTGTTGCTGACTATATAGAAGCTCGGCCAGGGAAACACGTGTCAACATAGCTTGTACCTCGTCGTGGTGAGTATCGATGCGAGCGTTGAAGAAAAACCGCTTGCCCGATTTCTTAACAATCGCCTGGCTCTCTTTGTCACCGATGATCCACGCACCCTTTACGAGGATCAGCGCAACGGGTTGGAGCTCCTCCGGTTTCTCTCCTTCTTTAACTTTTACGAAGACGGTCGCAATATCGCCGCTAATCTGTTCACCGCCGAGGTCAACCTCAACAGGAATTACTGCCGCCATCTTTTCAAAGTCCGGCCGTAGTTCTTCAAACTCCTGCGGCTTCAACGGATCAATTGCCGACTTGTAAATTGACAGGTCGAATGCTTCGCGAAATTTCCTCTCGCGCATCGCTTTGTAAAACTCGCGCACTGTATCTGAAGGCGATCTAACTGCTGTTGGCGCCGTCGGTTTTGAAGTCGTTTGGGCCTCCAATGGCGCGGTAGACAACGCAACAAGGCAAGAGAGTAGCCCGACGAAAAGAACGAGACCCAAAAATCGCGACTGTGAATTTGAAACTCGCATTAAAACTTGTCCTCTGTATTCATAAATACGAGGCGCGCTCCTGACTAAGCAGCGCGCCTCGATGGTCCTGAATGAAAAAGTCAGGTAATCATTAACGACGTTGACGATGATCTCGCTCAAGCATCAGCGCCGGTTCACCGCTTCGGGTTTACTGGTAAGTAGAACCTCGCGCCCTACTAAGTATAGCAAGAGCATGAGGATTAGGAATGGGATCATTGACAGCATGTCTGAATTGTCGCCATAAAACAGCGGGTTGTGAGCAATAGCCCAATCCTCAACGCTTTTGTTGAAAGCTGCCAGGGCCGGTTTGGGCACGCCCTGCAGAATGGCAATTACAATTGCCGCCAGCGCACCCCCGGCAATATACCCGGAAGCCATCAGCACACCCGGACTCTTGTCTGTTTCAGCGACCAATTCATCTTCGCTAAGTTTCTTGTGCTTTAGCTTCTTGCGCAGGTAACGATCTACTCCCCAGCGAATCATGCCGCCGATGAAGATCGGACTTGACGATGAAAGCGGCAGGTAAACTCCAACCGCAAACGCGAGCGAAGGGATTCCGCTCATCTCCAGCACGATAGCGATCATCACACCCAATAGCACCAGGCCCCAGGGCAGCTGGCGGTTGAGAATGCCCTTGATGATGTAAGACATCAGCGTGGCCTTGGGCGCGTCATACTTCGTTACTGCCGAGCCGTCGGGTCTCGTCTTGTGGATGCCGTTGATGCCAGGGTCAGACAAGTAAACAACCGCGCCCTGATCGTTTACCAGGTATCGACCAGCCGGGCCACCCTCGGTGTTTGTCTTGTGCCAGGGCCGGTAGCTCCCTGTGTCCGTGTTGGCCTGCGGTCCTTTCAATTTCTCTGGCGCGCCTGCCAGTGAGGGATCTACCTTTAGAGTTGCCGGAAAATTCTCCTCCATCTTGTAAGCGACTTTGCCGGAACTATCTATCAAATACTCACCGGGATCGAGGCCCGCGACGGCGCCAGCTCCCGCTTCGTTCTTCAGCACCCGGTAGTCGCCCGCTACTAAGGGCTTGACCGGATCTGTGTAGGCCGGCAATGAAGCGGTCTTCGTCGAATCCAGCGTCAGGCTCTGTTTTGCCGCTTCAAAACTAACGCGCGGCACATAAACCGTAGCCGAGTCGTTCAGCACGAGAAGAATCGGTCCGAGTATAAGGGCGGATGCAAAGGCGCCTACCAGAATGGCAATCTGCTGATACTTCGGAGTGGCGCCGACGAGGAAGCCCGTCTTCAAATCCTGCGAAGTGGTGCCGCCGTTGGAGGAAGCGATGCAAACAATGCCGCCAATCGAAAGCGCCGTTATGTAGTAGGCGGGACCAGTCCAACCGACGATTAGGAATATCAAACAGGTGAGCAGCAGGGTGGCCACCGTCATACCGGAAATCGGGTTTGACGAGGAACCAATCTCGCCAGTCAGACGCGATGACACCGTCACGAAGAGGAAACCAAAAGCTATGATCAGGATGGCTCCCATGAACGCTACAACAACATTTATTTGTAGTCCCAACTGAGGGAATGCCATGATCATTCCGATTAGAGCCACGATGCCGCCGATCACAAACTTCATTGAAAGATCTTGATCGGTGCGTGGCGCGTTGGCAGTTGCAGCCGGGCCGCCTCGAAGATCAGCCAGGCCTCCCTTGAGGCCACTCCAGATCGTCGGCAACGAACGAAAGAGACTGATGATGCCGCCGGCAGCCACGGCGCCGGCACCGATGTAGAGGATGTAAGCTCCGCGAATCTGCGACGGGCCCATCTCGCTGATCGGAATAGCACCTGGAGGAAGAATGGCGGTCGAGCCTTCGCCGAAGAATTTTATTGCGGGTATTAATACCAAATACGCCAGGACACCGCCGGCACACATGATAGATGCTATGCGCGGGCCGATGATGTATCCGACGCCCAGCAGGGCCGGTGAGATTTCTGCTGAGATCGATCCCGCCTTGAACGGAGAGCCAAAAACCTTTTCAGGCGTATCCTTCCAGCCCTTAAGTCCAGTCATCAAAACCTGATAAAGGAAGCCAATCCCCAGTCCACCAAATATCGTTTTGGCTCCCGTTTGCGCGCCTTCGTCTGCAGCGGCCGCGTGTTGCGCCGATCCCGCTGCCGCTGCCTTGCGCGATTCTTCAGAAGCGCCAGCCTTCAAAACTTCCGCGCACGCCGTACCTTCCGGATACTTCAGATAACCGTGCTGGGCAACTATCAGGGCCCGACGCAGCGGAATCATCATTAGAATTCCCAGCAGTCCGCCGAGCATGGCCACCAGCATGACTCGCGTGAACTCGAGATCCATGCCCAGAATCATGATCGCCGGCATAGTTACACCCACGCCGAAGGCTATCGACTCACCGGCGGAACCGGCTGTTTGCACAATGTTGTTTTCGAGAATGGTCGCATCACGCAAACCAAACTTCGAGAACAGCCGGAAGACTGTGATGGAGATAACCGCGACCGGAATAGAGGCGCTGACGGTCAAACCAACTTTGAGAACGAGATAGAGCGACGATGCTCCGAAAACCATTCCAAGTAGAGTGCCGATGATCAGTGGCAATGCCGTCAGTTCCGGCAGTCGCACCCCGGCCGGAATGTAAGGCTTAAAGGTCGCCAGGTACGGGTTGTCGGGCACGAAACCGATTCTGTCCGGATACTCGTTCGCAGGAATGCTTTCAGAAGACATTCAGTTTTCCTCCAAATTTGCTAACGGGGAGTGCGTAGGGGTTAGTTCGCCGTTACTTTACACGGGCCACCTGCGCTTGGGCAAGCTGATTGCCGAACAAAGCCGGACTCCAAACTTTGAGCCTCAGCCAACTATTCGAGTTGCCCTGTGCCGTTGAGCCCACCCAAAATTAAACTTCAACCCGCCACTAACTTTCGATTACACTCTTCGCTCCCGAAAAATAATCAGACAACACTATGCGCACACGCATACATCTCGGCTTCCTATTATTAGCGCTCGCCTTGCCGCTGCTCTCGAGTTCGACCAACGCCCGGCTCACCCACCCAACGAACGCGCCAGTATCACTGCCGGCACACATCCCGTCACCGAAAGAAATTCTCGGCTTCGTCCCCGGCGACGATCGCAAGCTCGCCAGTTGGAGCCAGGTGATTCATTACTTTGAAGAACTGGAGAAGGCGAGCGATCGCGTGAAGTTTGAAACGCTCGGCAAGTCGACGATGGGCCAGCCATTTGTAATGGCAACCATTAGCGCTCCCGAAAACCTCGCACGGCTGGATGAATACAGGAAAATCCAGGAACTGCTGGCGGATCCGCGCAAACTCAGCGCCCCGGGTGGACGCGACCGCAAAGCCGCGGAACTAATGAACCGCGGCAAGACAATTGTACTTATTACCTGCGGAATACATTCAACCGAGGTCGGTTCCTATCTCTCGAGCATGCTCATCGCTCACCGTTTGGCTTCCTCAAATGAGCCGGAGATTCAGAACATCCTGCACAACACGATCGTCCTGTTAGTGCCGTCGCTGAATCCTGACGGCGTCGACATCGTAAAAAACTGGTACGACAAAACGCTGGGCACACCTTACGAAGGAACCGACCCGCCCGAGCTTTATCACAAATACGTGGGCCACGATAACAATCGTGACTGGTATGCGTTTACACAAGTCGAGACGCAGATCACAGTCGACAAGATTCATAACGTCTGGCATCCGCAGATTGTCCACGACATCCATCAGCAGGGTGAGTACGGCGCCAGGCTTTTCCTGCCGCCTTACATGCCGCCCGTTGAACCAAATGTGCCCAAACAAATAGTCGCCGGCTACACGGAACTGGGGAACTACATGGCGCGTGAGATGCGAGCCGCTGGCTTCACTGGTCTCACTACGAATTCGACTTACGACGCCTGGACTCCCGCGCGCGCCTACTCGCACTATCACGGCGGCGTGCGAATTCTTTCGGAAACTGCCTCCTGCAAAATCGCCACGCCGATCACTGTCAAGTTTAATGAGTTGAAGAAGGACGAGGGCTACGATCCGAAAAAGGAATCAGCCACCTACGGACCACTCTGGCACGGCGGCGAATGGCATCTGCGCGACATTACGAATTACATGACTAGCGCGGCTTTTCTGTTGTTGCGACATGCTTCCGATAATCGCAATGAATGGTTGAGCAGGTTTTATGAGATCGGGAAGGAAGCGGTGCGTCCGCGTAAGACTGGAGAACTATTTGGTTTTGTAATTTTGCCTTCCGGTCTTTATTCGCAAAACAGCTCAAAACTCGTCAACCTTCTCGCGGAGGCGGAGGTTGAGGTCGAATGGGCACGAGCACAAAAGGCCTTCCGGTCCAATGGCACTACCTATCCCGCTCACTCATGGATTGTACGAATGGCGCAGCCGTACGGAGGATTTGCGAAGGCGCTGTTGGAAACTCAAAGCTACCCTAACCTGAGAGACACAATGGGGCATCCAATACCTCCTTACGACGTTACCGCTCACACCTTGCCCTTGTTAATGAACGTGGAAGTGAAACCGGTGCCTGCGCCCTTCAAATATCCATTAGGGAAAGGGGAAACGGTTTCAACGAGCCTTGTTGGAATCGCGCTCGCTCCGGCGCCCGGTGTCGCAATTTATCGATCTAATGAGCCTTCCATCGATGAGGGTTGGACTCGCTGGGTCGTCAACAACGAGATGAAGGCTAACGGCTTCGAGGCGTTGGCCACTTTAAACGACAAACAGACCCGCGCCGGCAGCCTGGCAGAAAAACTTAGGGCGATCATCATTCCGGATCAGGATCCGAAAACAATTCTCAACGGCTACAAAGCCGGCGAGATGCCACCCGAATACACCGGCGGACTGGGACAGGCCGGTGTGAAGGCGCTGCGTGAGTTTGTCCAGCAGGGCGGCACGCTTGTCTGTCTGAATCGTGCTTCAAGTTTTGCCATCGAACAATTCAAACTTCCGTTGCACGACGTGGTCGCAAAAGTCTCTGAAAAAGAATTCTATGTGCCGGGCTCGATACTGCGCATCGAACTGGATACCAGTAATCCGATTGCGCGAGGAATGCCGAAGGAGTCGATTGCCTGGGTTGAGGATTCGCCGGTGTTTGAAATTATCCGCGATAACCGGGGCAGTAGCCCGACTGTAAAAGAGGGCTCGGCAAGCGAGATGTCAGCTGCGAATGTGACTGTCATCGCGCGTTACCCTGCCGACAGGAATCCGCTGCTTTCAGGTTGGCTGCTCGGGGAGAATCGAATCAGAGGAAAGGCTGCACTGGTTGAAGTCAGCCTCGGCAAAGGCCGTATTATTCTTTTCGGCTTTCGACCGCAATACCGGGGCCAGTCGCTGGCCACTTATCCCTTGTTTTTCAATGCGATTTCGGGTGTTAACCAATAGTGAAGTCAGCGCGTCATGCGGGCAAAGAAGCTACGAATTACTTTCATTAGCACCGCGGCTTTAGCCCGGTGGCCAGGTAGGTGAAAGGAAAATGAAACCGTTTAAACGGTTTCCCGTTTCGGAGGGCATCAGATCACCGGGCTAAAGCCGCGGTGTTAATGAGAACAAAACAGAAAACGCAGCACTACCCGGTGTCCGGATCCTTGAAACTTCCCGGTCTCGTTAGCGTATAATGAATTACACGGCGCACGGAGAAAAATTGGCAGTAACCGCCGCCGAGGCCTAAATGGTCGCACTTCTTTTCACCGCAATTTTCATCATTGGACTCATTGCTATTCCTCTTTTTTTCTGGGCACTGCGTGCCAGAGACTCCGGAGAAAATTTACTGCCTCCACCGGAACCGCCACGCGGCTTATTTAGTGATAAAGATGGTTTCGAGTCTGCGGTACTGCCTCCGGCCGAGCCGGATGAGCGCGAAAATCAGCGCCACTTATTAAGCGAACGAGCCAGGTCGGGCGACCAGAGCGCGCTCGTCGAAGCGCAAGCCCTTGGCGATCGGAAGTTCTACGACGAAGTGTTAGATCAACTGACTCTTAACGCCGATCGCGAGCCAACACTTCTCGCGCTGGCATCTTACGTCACTCGAAACGAATTGCCTGTCAACCGCAAACTGGCTGAGGCGCTTATCAGTTTCTGGAAGGGTTCACCGGGCCGCAGTTCTACCGCCACTACGTTGCATCTCACCGCCCTGGCAGACGATGCCGAGCTATACCAAACTACGGTTGAGGCTACGTTACAGTTTTGGCGGCAGGGATTAATTGCAGATATTTCAGCAGCGGAATTAAGAGCTTTGTTTGATGGTGAGTTCTGGGTGCTGTCTGCCCGCACCAGAGGCTCCGGCGCCGGCTTCATTTTGAAACGCAAACTTGCAAGCGTTCGTCGCGAATTGGAAACCGCGATGCGCGTTAACTGAAAACATTGTTTCCCCCCGTTCGGAAAGGTAGATCGACAAAATCATGGAAAATTTTGACTTCGTTTCCCCGCCGGTTCTGCTGGTCGGCTTGATTGTCCTGGCGGTGATCGCGCTTATTATTTTGAGGCGTTTCTTCGTAAACGTGGGCGCGCGTGAAATCGCCATCAAGGAACGACGCTACGTGGGCAAGAGAATGCCGCCCGGAAGAGTCGTCGCAACTGAAGGCGAGGTTGGCATCCAGGCCGATGTGCTTAAACCTGGCTTGCATTTCATCAAGTTCCCTTTTGAGAAAGTCGTACGCAAGGTGCCGTTGATCGAAATTGGCGCCGACGAATTGGGCGTGGTTGAAGCGATCGATGGCGAGCCAATGCTGCCGGGAAGAATCTTCGCGCTTGACCGCGCGCAGAATGCCCACAACAACTTTCAGGATCCGATCGCGTTCATCAAACAAGGTGGCGTCAAGGGTATTCAATTACGAACGTTGCCACCCGGCTTGTGGCCTATTCACCCTTATTTGTTTCGCATTTCAGTCGCCAAGACGACAGTTATCCCGCAAGGCAAGGTTGGCGTAATTGTCGCCGCTGACGGAGCTCCGCTTGACGCAGGACGCCTGCTCGCAAGGGCTGTTGACGGACACATTAGTTTCCAGAACGCCGAGCTATTCGTATCTGCCGGCGGACAGAGAGGTCCGCAGGTAGACATTCTCACACCCGGCACATATCGCATCCTGACCCAGTCTGGCCCACTCGAAGGCGGGGGCGAGGCCATGCCCGGACTGTTCTCGATCAGAGTTTTCGACGCCACCGTAATCAATGAGAACCAGATTGGTTTGGTTGAGGCCTTGGACGGTTCACCTTTGAACCCGAAGGATTACGTCGCCGAGTCAGTTGCCGGCCACGACAACTTCCAGGATGGGCATGAGTTCATCGACGGCAAGGGCCAGCGCGGTCCGCAGAAAGACATTCTGTTGCCTGGCACTTACTACATCAACCCGCTGCTCTTCAAAGTGATTCCCGAATCCGCCAAAGAGGTAAAGCCGGGTGAGGTGGCCGTAATTGTTTCCAATACCGGCAAGGATCCGTCAGATGACATTCGCCGTCAGATGGCCGCGAAGGTCCGCGAGCGGATGGAGCGAGAGGAACGAGAACAGGCCGAGCAATCGGCGGCTGTGCTCGACAAGATTGATGACGGCAGAACTGCCGCAGAGATCCGGGTTGAACTGATGACTGGTGATCCGGCTGACCGGCGACTTGATGAAGGCGCACATGAAGCCTACGTGGTGCCGGAGGGCTATCGCGGTATTCAAGAAAGTGTGGTTGGCCCCGGCCGGTATTACGTCAACACTTTGGCCATCACACCAATAATAATTCCGACCACGAATCAAACCGTGGAATGGACTGCCGGCGAGGTCGTCAATACTTTCAATCCGTTTGAAGTGATTTCGAAAGACGGCTTCACCATGCAGTTGGAAGTGCGCGTTGTTTTCCGCGTCAAACCGGAAGACGCGCCTTTCATGGTCGCAAAGATCGGCGGCATTGATCGGCTAATCCAGAACGTGATGCACCCGCTGATCGATTCGATCTTTCGTAACCAGGCTTCCGAATCTTCGGCAATGGCGTATTTGCAGAACCGCCATGAAGAGCAGGAACGAGCCGAAGCTCGTGTGCGTGCGCACTTGTTGAAATATCACGTCGATGTAGTCAACGTGCTCATTTGCCACATTCACCTGCCGGAAGACTTGATGATTACGCAGACCGAAAAGATTCTCGCCGAGCAGCGTCAGAACATGTACAACGCTCAGCGCGAGGCGGAAGAGAAACGCATACAACTGGAAAGGACCAAATCGCAGGCCGACAACCAGAAGGATTTGATGGGCGCCACCGTGGGCGTCGAGATTGCCGGCAAACGCGCCGAACAACGCAAAGCTGAGGGTGAAGGCGAAGCCCATTACATCCAGCAAACCGGCCGGGCCGAAGCCGAGAAGGTTCGCCTGATGGGCGAAGCCCAGGGCGTAGCCTATCGCGAGCAAGTCAACGCGCTTGGCGCTCAAGGAGTGGCGTTGGTTGAAGTGCTGAAAGTGATCGGCGAGAAGGGCGTACGCATAACCCCGGACATCATGGCTTCCGGCGGAGGCGGCACCGGCGGTGACGGCGGCGGTGGCATCGGCACCTTGCTATTGCTTAATCTCTTTCGCAACCAAATGAACCTTCCGGCGGCGAATGGCGAGAAGGCCCCGAGCAAGTAAGCTCGGGCCGGCAAACTCAAGCTCTTACTGGGACCGCGGGCGCCCTCGCCCGCAATGAGCGCGAAGCGCGAACAAGGGTTCGAGGAATCAAGGCAGAAGGACCTCACCTTCGGCTTGGAGTGCCTCAGGGCGAGCGCGCGCCCGCGAAAAGCCCGACTGTGCGCAAGACCGGAAGATTATCGGTTCAGCAGCGCTTGGTTTCGAGCGCGGGAACGGCACTCAACCGTAGCTCTAATCGGGGTCACCGACACCTCGCCGGTCAAGGTTACGGGTAAGTTCGATACGAATGAAGTCCAAAAGACTTCAGCTTGAGTCTTGCGTCAGCTGCGGGCGAGGGCGCCCGCGGTCCCAGTAAAAGCTTGAAGGGAATATTTGATGGGGCTAGTAGGAAAAATGGATTCAGCCGTCGAGGTACATCTGCGCGGCCATCTTCGTGAGCTTCCAAACCCGTGACCATTCGATGTTGCCATGGCCATTCTCACGGCCCGTAAGCTTGTCGAAAATCAGGTTGCGAAACACTTTTCCCTCGCGTCGCAACATAAACTCTTTAGCGTAAGGCTTGGCAGTTTCGAAAAAGCTGAACTCTGGGTCGGTGACAATGCCGATGCCCTCGAGCGTCATTAGCGCGCGCATGATGTAAGTGAAGTTTGCCGGCAGACGGAATGGGTACTCATAAATCACTTCAGCAAGATCGTAAGTCAACTCTTTAAACTTCACCTCGCCGAGTTTGAGGTTCAGATAAACTTTAAAGAGTTTTTCGACGACCGGCCGCACCGTCTCCGGATCAACCCCCGGCTTGAGGAAGTTAAGATTGATGATGTCCTGTCCCAAGCCGTGCACGTCGCGGGCGACCACATGAAAGAAAGCGTCAATCATCTGCGACTGCAGTTTGGGAGTTATGCGACCGACCATGCCAAAATCGAAGAAGGCGAGATGGCCGGAATCCAGCACCAGCAAATTCCCCGGATGCGGATCGGCGTGGAAAAAACCGTCTTCCAATAACTGCTTCAGATAAGTGCGAACCAGCAGACGGTTTACTTTAACTGCGGATATGCGACGCGCGCGCAGCTGCTCAACGTCTGTCACTTTAGTGCCGCGAATAAATTCGAGTGTCAATACCCGACGGCTCGTATGTGACCAGAAGATTTTGGGAACGCGCACAACCTGCCAGGTGCGGAAGTTGTAACGGAAACGATCCGCGTTTCGCCCTTCCTTCACGTAGTCCATTTCCTCAAAAATCGTGGAGTGAAACTCGCGGAGCATGCCTTCCCAATCGGCATTTTCGTTCGCGCGCGGGAAGAAACGGTTGGTGAGTTTTACTATCTTGTAAAGAATCGCGATGTCGAACGAAATGATCTGTTCAAGATCCGGGCGTTGAACTTTAACTGCCACTTCCTCGCCCGAAGCTAAGCGCGCTCGATACACCTGACCGAGCGATGCCGAGGCAACCGGCTCGCTGTCAATCTCCCCGTAACATTCCTGGAGACTGCGTCCCAATTCCGACTCGATCCGTGCGAACGCTTCGGCAGTTGAAAACGCGGGCACCTGATCCTGCAGCGTGGCTAATTCTTTCACATAGGCAAGTGGCAGGAGATCGGCTCGAGTTCCAAGCGCCTGACCGATCTTGATGAAGGTTGGTCCTAAGTCAACCAAACTCTTACTCAGCCACACTGCTTGCGTTTCGAGCCGCGCAGCTTTGCTGTCTGACCCATCATGACCGCGGAAAACAATCAAACGCAGCAGCCGGATAGAACGGTCGAAGGCGAGATGCAGAAAGTATCGGAGGTGCGACTTCACGCGTGCGATTAGATCGCCCGGTGCTGTTTCCTGGTGAAGACGTTCGACCATGCGACGGTTGAAGTCGGCCCGGACGTCGTAGGTGTCGAGAAACAGGTAGAGCGTGAATAGGCCAAGCACTCGAGCCACTCGCGCCAGTCGTAACCAACCGTGCAGGCCGCGTCCTTTAAGAATCTCGGCTACCAGTTCGTCAGTCAGCGGCTTGGCGTCGTTCTTGTCAGACGACGGCGGCAGCTGAGTATTGGCGCGGCCAATCGCGTCACCGTTTCCAGCGTGCAATGTTGGAATTAATGCTTGTGTAGAACTCATAAAAAGTGAATCAAGTACGCGTACCGTATTCGTCGACTAATCTCAAACCAGCGAGAGCGTATGGCGCGAGCCAGCTCGTCCAAAAAAACTCTCCGCGCGCTTCACGTCCTGCCCAATTTGCGCTTTCAATTCCTCAAGGGAAGCAAACTTCCGCTCGTCACGCAAGCGGTGGAGAAACCTGACGCGCACCACGTCCCCATAAAGATCGCCCGCCCAGTTGATTACGAAAGTCTCCACTGAAGGTTCCGTATCGGCCGTAAAAGTGGGCCGCAAACCTACATTTGTTACGCTGCGGCGCCATTGTCCGTCAATCAGAGTCCCGGTCACATAGACTCCGTTGCGAGGTATGACGCGATTGTGAGGACGCAAGTTGGCCGTGGGGAACCCGAGCCCGGCGCCTCGTTCTGCACCCCGCTCTACGCGGCCTTCCACGCCATAGGGACGACCCAGCAGTCTTCGAGCGAGGTTCACCCTGCCCTCCAACAGCAGCGTTCTCACCTTGCTGGAGCTTACTCGTTGACTGCGAAACTGCACCTCGGGAACTTCGTCTGCGAGAAACCCGAGTTCCGCGCTAACGCGCCGCAGCAGTTCGATATTACCTTCCCGGTTGTGACCGAAAGCGAAGCCGCGCCCGAGGTAGACTTCTTTCGCGTGTAAGCGATCCTTTACAACGTCGGCCAGAAAATCTTCAGCTCTAATCTGGGAAAACTCCTCGTCGAAACGAATGACGATCGTCTGCTCAATACCGAGCACGCCAAAGCCTTCAACTTTTTGATCGAGAGTTTGCAGGAGTGGCGGCGCCGATTCAGGATGCAACACCGCGCGCGGATGCGGATCGAAAGTTATGACGGTGGGAATCGCGCCAGTCTCACGCGCCCTTTCAACTACGGTGCGCATGATCAACTGATGGCCGAGGTGCAAACCGTCGAAAACGCCGAGCGTCAGCACAGTCGGACGTTGGATGTCGGCGTTATCAGTACCGTGAAATAAGCGCATGTGCTAGTCCAATGTCCAATGTCCAAGGTCCAAAGTCAGCGCACTGTTTGAAGTCTCCAGGATCTGAAAGAGTGTCCTGCGCGACAGGAGATTAGACTTTGGACTTTGGACATTTCTTCAGCTCTCGTCACTAACTACAAGCCCGTCGTAAGCCCATTCGACACCCGCCGGCAGTCGTGCCGAGTCACGCGCGTGCTTTACGTCGTGAGCAATATGCGTCAGGTAAGCGCGCCTCGGTTTGATCTTCTCGATGTACTCAAGCGCCTTGTCCAACCAAAGGTGGGTTGGGTGCTCTTTGAATCGCAGGCAGTCGAGCACCAGCGCGTCCAGACCGCGCAGCCGATCGATGGTTTCCAATGGAATTTCGCTCAGATCAGTCGCATACGCAAAATCGTTGAAGCGATAAGCCATCACGGACAAACGGCCGTGGATTACCTGCAGCGGCGTGATCAGAAAGTCTTTGTCCAGGCAGAACGCCGCACCCGGCACTACCGTGTGCGGAATCACTTGCGGCAGCCCACCCCCGAAGTGTGAAGGCTCAAAGATGTATTTGAAGATGCGTCGAATATCGACCCAGGCGCGTTCATTAGCGTATAGGCCCAGAGCGCCGTAGCGAAAGTTCAGCGGACGTATATCGTCAAGACCGAAGATGTGATCGGCGTGGCAATGCGTAATCAACACGGCGTCGAGCCGCTTCAAACCAAACCGCAATGCCTGCTGGCGAAAATCAGAAGAGGTGTCAACCAAAACTGACTGCCCGGCATGTTCGATGAGAATAGAAACTCGTAAACGTTTGTCGCGAGGATCGTTTGACGTGCAGGTTTCGCATTCGCAGGCGATGGAAGGAACGCCGGTCGATGTTCCGGTACCTAAGAACGTAAGCTTCATGATCGAGTCCAATGTCCAACGTCCAAAGTCCAAAGTCAAATCATGAAGGTTCGACTTTGGACTTTGGGCCTGGACCCTGGACTATTGCTCAGCCTCCGGTTATGTCCTGACTGGAAAAACTGCGGGCCTTTGGCGTTGCGTTAGTCAAAGAGACGAATTGCATTCGCAAGTCGGCGAGTAGACCTTCGAGTATCTGTTGTTCCTGCGGCAACAGGTTACCGCGCGTTTTCTTTTCCAGCATTCCCAACACATCGATCCAGTGTTTGCCGAGTTCCAAATCGACTTCGCGTTTGCGAGTTACAGGATGCTCCATCATTCCCAGCGACGCCGCAGCATTGGAAGCGATCGACATCAGGAAGCTGGCGAAACTTGCCGGGTCGTCCGCGTCCGGCAACTCAGCTTCCTCGCTGTCCACCCCTAAGTCGCCGCTCTCAGGTATGGCTTCTTCGCTAACTGATGTTTGAGCTGGTGCTGGAGTGGCGGCAGTCGCGCCTATAGTCGCGGCGTCGGCTTCTGCCTGCGGTTCAGGCGTGGCGCTAACCGTAGCGCTCGCGGCCTCAGGCTTCACCGGAGTTGGTTCCGGCCTCTCATTTTCGGGAACGTCCCGCGGCGTGCCGTCCGGATTAAACAGTCGCCTGTCGGTAACTTTGTAGCTGGTCTGTTCCTCGTTCATTTCCCCTGCCTATCTCTGACTAGACTCCTGAAAATCTTCCATCTTCAGGAAATTCTTCGCAGCTTGTTTAATGTAAACTGATGTTAGCACCCGCATCTTGTGCCTGCAAGACAGCCTGCATTTCTTGACTTTGGACTTTGGACGTTGGACTTTAGACTGTTTCCATGCCAGCCAACTTTGAAGACCTAATCGAACTAATGCAGAAGCTGCGTTCGCCGGACGGGTGTCCCTGGGATCGCGAACAGACTTACGCCTCTTTGGCGCCGATGCTGCTCGAGGAAGCATACGAGGCGTTCGAGGCGGTTGAGGAAGCCCGTGAAGGTCAGCCAAACGAATTGCGTGATGAGCTGGGCGATCTGCTTTTCCAGATAGTTTTCTACGCTCAGGTCGCTAAGGAACAGGGCGACTTTTCCATCAACGACGTTACCAGCGCAATTCACGAAAAGATGGTTCGTCGACATCCGCACGTCTTCGCCGACACCAACGCTGCCGATACGGCAACTGTCCTCCGCAATTGGGAAGCGATGAAGCAGGACGAGCGACGCGCCGCTGGGAAGAGCGAACGCGAAGAGTCTCTGCTTGATGGCGTGTCGTCGAAAGCGCCGGCGCTAATGGAGGCGCATCAGCTTTCAACCAAGGCCGCGCGCGTTGGTTTTGATTGGGAGAAACTCGAAGACATCTTCGCCAAACTCGAGGAAGAGGTGGGCGAACTTCGCGCAGCGATTCAGACTCATGCGTCATCCAATACCGAAGCTGATCACACTCGAATACGCGAAGAACTAGGTGATCTTCTGTTTGCGGCCACAAACATCGCGCGACATCTAAAAGTCGAACCCGAAGCTGCTTTGAAGCTAACTAACCGTAAGTTTCGCCAAAGGTTTGGATTTATTGAAAGGAAACTCCGCGAGAGTGAAAAGACGTTTGACGCAACTACACTCGACGAGTTGGAAGCCCTGTGGCAGGAAGCGAAGAGCAGTAGGCAGTAGGCAGAAGGCAGAAGGCAGTGAGCAGAAGGCAGAAAGCAGAAGGCAGTAGGCAGTGAGCAGAAGGCAGTAGGCAGTGAGCAGAAGGCAGTAGGCAGTGAGCAGAAGGCAGTAGGCAGTAGGCAGTAGGCAGTGAGCAGTGGGCAGTGGGCAGTGGGCAGTGGGCAGTGGGCAGTGGGCAGTGGGCAGTGGGCAGTGGGCAGAAAAGCAAGAGGCAGAAAACAGAGAATCTCCCTGCCTTCTGCCTTCTGCTTACTGCCTTCCGCCTTCTGCTTTCTGCCTTCTGCTTTCCGCCTTCTGCCTTCTGCTTTCCGCCTTCTGCTTTCCTCAGTCGCTAATCTGCAGCGAACGAAGCACGTTGCGAAACGCGGCCTGGTAACTTGCTGATTCGTTTTCCGGCGCCACGGCAAACATGTAGAGAACCTGGCCGTTGCGCAGTTGAGTTGTTATCAAGGTTACCGATTCCGGCAGTCCAGTGGCCTCGTTGGTGTTCGATAAAGTCGTAGTTAACCCCGTTCGTCCTGCAACTGTTGTGCGTACCAAACTACCCCGTTGCCGCAGGTTTGAGCCCTGGGTCAGACCGTTCAAAAACTCCTGAGTAGCTTGCTGCAGACCACGGCTCTGGGTTTGGGCCAAACCAAAGTTGACGCCGTGTGTGTAGACCACCTGATTCTGATACTGCCCATAGGCGCCTTCAGGAGAAAACCAAACCGAATTACTCTCGCTCAATTGCCGCCAATTGCTGGGCACACTCACGCGTATGATTCCGCCCAGCGTGGAATAGGTTTGATAGCGCGTTGAGGGGTACTCAACACGACCGCGCGGTGCACTGGTGGGATAGCTTCCGCTCCTCTCGCCGTTAGGATAACGATTGCCACTTTGTGCAATCTCCTGCATTGACGGAGCGCGGCCCATACCGCGCAGGCGCGACTGAATTCGCAAAAACTCGCGCGAATCGCGACTGGATTCGCTAACTCTTAGATACTGCGCTTCCTGGTTGATTCGCGCGTAGCGATCTTTCGGACTCGGGTGGTCGCTCAGAAAGCCGCCGCCCCCACCGCCACTCTGCTGCTCAATGGTCTTGAACATATTCGCCAGATCGCGCGGGTCGTAGCCGGCGCGGGCCATTATCTGCGCGCCCATGATGTCAGCTTCAGTTTCGTATTCGCGGCTGAACTTCAGAAAGTAAACACCAACTCCCTGTCCGGCAATCTGCGCGGCGGCTCCCGGCACGCCACCAATGATCTGGCCGCCAATGCCGAGAATCCCGGCGAGCAAACTATACTTTTGCGCTTTTGAAGCCTGAGCAGTGCCATGCCGTAGAAAGACGTGGGCCAATTCGTGGGACATGACTCCAGCCATTTCACCTTCGCTATGCGCCGCTTCGATCATGCCGCGGTTTACATACATTGGGCCGCCCGGCAAGGCGAACGCGTTAATGTCGCGCGCGTTAACGATCTTGAAATAATATTGGAACTCAGGATGCTGAAACTCCGGCGGAATCGCATTCACTAGTCGCTGTCCGACTCGCGAGACGTAGCTGGTCGCTTCGTTGTCGTTCAAGATCGGCATCTGCTGTTCTACTTCCGCAGCCGCTTGCCGTCCGACCTTCACATCATCTGTAGGTTTGTATTTGTTACTGTGATATTTGATCTGGGTCTGCGCGAAAACTGAAACAGGCATCGCAAAAATTGCGAATACTGTTAGCCACGACACCAGCCGCTGTATTCCATTTGAATTCTTTCTAATCATTTCTTTCCTCCCTATCCCATCCACTAATAATACTCAACATGCGCATTTTGAATCTCGAGTCCAGCGAGGATTGAGTTTCTCTAATCTCTGCTTCAGTCGTCCTCGCCGGATTTTATCTTTTCATCGCAGTCCGGCCACTTAGGGAAGAGAGCCTTTGGTCTGAATCGCGTTTGATGACCCGACGGAAAGCAGCGTTTGCTGGTTTTCCGCGCCTGAAACGTTGCAATACGAAAACTAAAGCTGAACCAAAACGCAACATTACCTGCGTCGCTGAGAATGATTTCGGTTCGAAGATGCTGCAAATTGGTTATTGGCGAACCCTCCGCAGTTCTACGTAGCAAGGTCAGTGCCAGATAGACTCAATTGTTAGGATTTGTTACGTGGGTCGATGTGTCCATTGAACCACCCGGTGAGGTCCGCAAGTGGCGCGATGTGATGTGGCTTGCCTTTCCAAATGCGAACCATTGAAATTATCAGGAAAACAGTAGCGGCGGCACCGAACAAGTTGCCTCCGAATCCGTTGTTTGTGAGTCGGCCAATGACCCCTAAAAAGGTTTGCACCACGATAATGACCAGGTGTAACGAAAGAGCCTGGGCGGCATGAAAACGGACCCTCGGCTCTTTACGAGGTACCAGAAACAACTCAATTAGCGCAACTACGAGGCCGAGGTAAGCCGGAGCGTAGGGCAAAACCATGGCCCACTTTTCCGGTACGCTTATGCCGGCCACGGTTCGATGAGTTGGCCTTTGTTCAACTGGCCGATATGGTGCGGGCGGTGGTTGATAAGGTGCAGGTTGCGAATGAGTGGGCGGTACAAAAATCGACTGATATGGAGCCTCGGGGTTTACGCTATCGTAGCGGCGTGTGGGAGCTTCCGAATAGATGTTGCGGCGCGCGTTCTCGTTTCCGGAAGAGCCGATTTCACGCGTTGCGCCCTTCACCTCCTGTGTCTCTGACCCGCTGTTGTCACGCCCGGCTTCGGCATTCTTCACGAAGTCCGGATCAAGTGGGTTCGTGTCGTATTTGCTCTTCTTCGGCTCCATTAACAATTCCTACGATGTGATTGCCTGAATGGTTCAATCTTACTCGCCCGCTATTACATACTCAACCTCTTCCCAACGCTGCTCACGTTCGGAAATGCGAAAAGCGCGAGCCACGGGCCGTGGACCCGCCAGGCCGATGATGAAATAGACCGCCTGCGGATAATAGGCCAACCGGACATCGGTTTCGGATGGGGCCGGCGAGGCCGAACGGGGGTGGGAATGATAAATGGCCAGGAGCTCTTCACCGCGGTCGCGCATTTGGCGTTGCGCGGCGAAGAGATCTTCTGGCGCCGCTTCGTACGAGACTATTTTGTCGGCCGCGAGATTGCGCAAGGAATAAATGCTTTTTACGATGCCGTCATTTGAACCACCAATCAAACCACAACATTCGTCGGGTGCGGCCGCGAGGGCGTATGCAAAAATCTGAGCGCGATGGGAAGTTTGGAGACTGATCATTTAAGAGGATCGGATTGGTCGGTAGTTAGCCGCTTTCGCTTACGACGATCAACCTCTTCCTGGGACCGCGGGCGTTTCGCTCGCTTTCGTGGAATGCCACTTTGTCCGGAGGCTGATTCATAAAGACTTGCGTGAACCCGTTGCTTGTGGCGGGGAGACGCCCGCGGTCCCAACAAATCGCAAAGCCTATTGCTTGTCCACTATCCTGAGATGGAGTTCTTCCAACTGCTTTTGATCCACTTCACCGGGCGCATCGATCATCAGGTCCGTGGCTGAAGCTGTCTTCGGAAACGCCATTACGTCGCGAATATTTTCGGTTGGCACCAGCACCATCAACAGTCGTTCAATTCCTGGTGCGATGCCGCCGTGTGGAGGAGTGCCAAACTCCAACGCATCGAGAAAGAAACCGAAACGTGAACGCGCCTCTTCAGTTGTCATGCCCAATGCTTTGAACACCAACCGCTGCACGTCACGCCGGTGAATACGAATGGAGCCGCTTGCCAGCTCAACTCCATTGATCACCGGATCGTATGCCTTGGTCCGAAGCTTACCAAGTAGCGCGGTTTCACCGCCTTCGACGGCGCGCTCCAGCAACTCCAGATCTTCATCAAGCGGCGAAGTGAAGGGGTGATGCATCGCATAGTAACGATCATCATCTTCGTGATACTCAAACATCGGAAACTCTGTCACCCATAACGGCGCGTAAACGCTTGCTGGGATCAACTTCTCGCGACGAGCCACTTCGTTGCGCAACGCGCCCAGGCTTGCCGCTACTGTCTTCGCTTTCCCGGCAACGATCAAAACGGCATCGCCCTTTTCGGCGCTGGCCAGCGTCGCCAGTTGAGCAACGCCGGCTTCGCCCAGAGCCTTCAACAATGAAGACGTGGTTTCGTCACCAAGTTTGATCCAGGCGAGTCCGCTGGCCCCATAACGTTTGGCGAACTCCTGCAGCTCGTCCAGAACTTTTCGCGAAAACCCGGCACCACCCTTGACCACCATCCCTTTCACTTCCCCGCCCGCGCCGAGCGCCGCAGCATAAGGCACAAAATCAGTTCCCGCGAGCGCCGGCGAAAGGTCCTGCAGTTCCATGCCCGCGATCCGCAGGTCCGGCTTATCCGAACCCCAGCGCCGCAGCGACTCCGCGTAGGTGAAACGCGGAAACGGCAAGGGCAAATCAACACCGATCAGCTTAAAGACGCGGGCGAACAGTCCTTCAGTTACCGAATAAATTTGATCGAGCGTGGCGAAACTCATCTCCACGTCGAGCTGCGTAAACTCCGGCTGGCGGTCGGCGCGCAGGTCTTCATCGCGGAAACAACGAGCAATCTGAAAGTATTTATCCAGACCGGCAATCATGCACAGCTGCTTGAACAACTGTGGCGACTGCGGCAAGGCGAAAAACTTACCAGGCTGCACGCGCGAGGGAACGATGTAGTCGCGCGCGCCTTCGGGAGTCGACTTGATCAGGATCGGAGTTTCAATTTCGGTGAAACCCTGTTCGTCCATGTAGCGGCGTATCTCGCGAAGGACCCGATGCCGCAGCCGAAGGTTGGCCTGAAGTTGGGGCCGGCGGAGATCAAGGTAGCGATACTTCAAGCGCAGATCTTCGCTGGCGAGCGCATCGGTGGAAGCCGTTTCGAGTTGAAACGGCAGCGTGCGCGCGTCGTTGAGCAGGAGTAATTCGCGTGCGTGCACTTCAACTTCGCCGGTCTCGAGTTTTGGATTTCGCTGGTTCTCGTCGCGTAGCGTGACCTCTCCCGTGATAGCGATCACATATTCGCCGCGCACTTCTTTCGCCTTTGCATGCGCATCGGGCGCATCCTCGGCGTTCAACACAACCTGGGTGACGCCGTCGCGATCGCGCAAGTCAATAAATGTAAGTTCACCGAAGTCGCGGCGCTTCGCCACCCAACCCATCAGGGTCACGAGCTTGCTTACGTCATCCGGCCGCAGAGTGCCGCATGAATGTGTACGTTGTAAGTTTCCCAGGTTATCCAACATGTTTGAATACTAACCGCCAAGACTCCAAAAACGCCAAGAGAGAAGGAAGCAAAGCCGAACATTCAGTCTGACTTGGCGTTCCTGGCGTCTTGGCGGTTTAGTCCGTCTTCTGAGTTATCTCGAGGAGATTGCCGCCCGGGTCGCGCACAAAGAAGCGCGACTGACCGCGAACCGGACGACCGTCGGCAATGATCTCAACTCCACCATTGCGAAAATTGAGGGCTGCGACGGCTATGTCGGCAACCTGATAACAAACGTGCCGATCGCTCACTTCATTCTGAACGTCATCTTCGACCGACAAGTGAAGCTGCAAATCACCGAGCTGGTACCAGGCGCCCATGTTTTGCCGTGTTCCCTCGGGTTTGGGAATCGGTGCCAGGCCGAGCACGCTTTCATAGAATTGTTTCGCAGCCGCCTCCAACGCCGACGGCACAGTTACATTCACGTGACTCACTCCAAGAATTCCGATAGCCATACTCTTAAATTTCCGATGCTGGTCAAAGTTTGAAGTTTGGATTCTCGATGACGCCAAAGATATTCCCGAAAGGATCTTTAACGGAGGCTACTTTGATATTGTCGCCGACGTTCTGAACGTCTTCATTTGGCGTCGCGCCATGTTCGATCAAGTGTTTCAGAGCCGCGGCGGCATCTTCCACTCCCCAGTAGGCCACCACTCCTTCCGCTTTGTTCGATGGTTCAGCCTCACTCGGTTGTAACCCGAGTTCGTAACCGGCAACATTGAACCCCACATAGAAGGGCTGATCAAAATAGGGAGCGAACCCGAGAATCGAGCTATACCAATCTCTACCCTTTTCGATGTCGGCAACGTAGTAGGCAACTGTGCGCAATCCGAGAAACATTTTGATTGCCCTCCGAAAACTAACCGCCAAGACGCCAAGAACAGCACCACAAAACTGCTGACTCAAATTCTGACTAAGTCTTTTTCTTGGCGCTCTCTGCGTCTTGGCGGTTGAAATTTGTAATAGCTTCCAACTGCTGTTCTTTGTCGGCGACTCCAGGCTCTTCTGCAAGATAGGCATTGAACTGAGCTGAACGATTGCGCGGAATGCTCAACGACTTCCAATCAGCCGAGCGAAAGTGCTTAGCCAGAAATACAATTTGGCCGATGTGATTGGCGTAGTGCATCAACTGGCGGTTGATGGCCTGAATAACTGTGTGCTCTTCGCCGCGAATTAAAACCTTTTTCCCCAGATCCTCAGGGCGCAAAGGCTCAAGCGCGCTAAAGACGCATTGCCAACCGCTATTCCAGTAATCAAGCACCGCGTCCTTGCCGGTTTTCGGATCAATTACAAACTCCATGTCGCGATTGCGCCTGGGCTTTTCACCGTCAGTGGTCAGAAAGTCGGTCCAGCGCGAGAACATGTTTCCGGCCATGTGCTTCATGATGACGGCAACGCTGTTGCCCTCTTCGTCGAGCGTGATGAAGAACTCATCTTCGTTGAGCTGATCCAGGGCCTTCTCCGCAAGCTTCTTGTAGGCTCGCAGACTCGCGATTGAGTCTTCAAGATAGTGTGTGGCTAGTGGCTCGTTCATCGATACTCCTGAAATTTCGCTTCCTCAGCGGCTCCGCCGCCAACCGTGCGGAAAGGCTATGCCTTTCCGTTCGAGTTCTTTTCTTGCTCGGGAACTACTGCAAACTCAGAATTGCTCTGGGTTGATCTTATAATCTTTGTTAGCGCGCGCCACTTGTTCACAATTGCTATTTTCTCTTCAAACGATAATCCCGCCAGACGCTTTCGACGTGCTGACTTTAGCTCTAACAGCATCCCGATATCCGGATATTTCCTCATTTCATTTCTAGATTCAGTTCGATAAAGCCTCTCGCAAGGTCGCCGCTAACTCTTCACGCTTAATGCTTCGCTGTTCGCCTGATCGCATGTCCTTGATTGAAACTTCGCCGCGCACCTTCTCCTCTTCGCCAACGACAACAACGTGCGGAATACCGCGCGCTGAGGCGTACTTAAACTGCTTTCCAAGCTTGTCAGGGTCAGGATAAACGTCGACGCGCATACCTGAGTTCCGCAATTCCTGGGCGAGTGCGATCGAGTCCGTTATCGATTCTTCACTCCAGATACTGACCATCACATCCGCCGGCGCACTTATGAGCTGCGGCGGAAACATTTCGCGTTCAGTCATCACCACGATAATTCGTTCCAAGCCCAGCGAGAAGCCACAAGCGGGAACACCCTGCCCTGAAAACATACCGACAAGATTGTCATACCTTCCGCCGCCGCCGAGGCTGCCGATTCCGCTGACATTGACCTCCATTATCGTGCCTGTGTAGTAGGACAGCCCGCGGGCAAGTGAAGGATCAATTCTCAGCCGATGAGCCGCAGGCGTGCCGCGACAGAGATTCACTATTTTCTGCAAGTCTCGAAGGGCGTTGTTGGCAGCTATCTTTCCCTCATCCTCGCTCGACAAGTCTTTGAAGTACTGAAGCAAAACCTTCAACCACTGCTCGTTTGCCTCGTCGTTGTCTTCAGAAATCCTTTGGTAGCTAATGCCGCCTTCAGGACTGAGGAAGGTGGTGTTGGTCGTAAGGTAGAGAATAGGCTCAATACCTGACAGAGGAATTCCAAGATTGGATAGTTCCCTTACAACACCATCTGCTTTGATCTTATCTAACTTATCAATCACCACAAGCGCGGCAGATCGCTTTTCCTTTTCAATCCTCGCATTCGACATCATCGCTTCCAAAAGCAACCGATGATTCAATCGAATCGTAAAGTCGACGAAACCAAGGCGCGTCAGCACTTCACTCGCCGCGCTGCAAATCTCAGCTTCCACCACCATCGAACGCGAACCCAAAATATCGACGTCGCATTGGTAGAACTCGCGAAACCGGCCACGCGCCGGACGGTCCGCGCGCCAAACGGGCTGAATCTGATAACGTTTGAAAAACTTCGGCAGCTCGTTTTGGTATTGAGCGACAACCCGCGCCAACGGCACTGTCAAATCGTAACGAAGCGCCAAATCCGCCTGACCAGTCTTCTCGTGTTCACCTCGCTTGAGTATCTTGAAAATGAGTTGGTTGCCTTCTTCGCCATACTTCCCCATCAGCGTTTCGATATTCTCGACCGCCGGGGTTTCCAGCGGCTCGAAGCCGTAGCTCTCATACACTTCCTTAATGACGCCGATGACGTATTCTCGACGTCGCACATCAGCAGGAAGAAAATCGCGCATGCCGCGCGCGGGCTGTGTTTTGGAGGAGGCCACTTAATCAAGATTACCGCAGGAGTGTAAGATCACGCTGGCATCATAACCTGAAACTATCGGCGTCAAAAGTGGCGCTAATTATCGGTGCCGTTAGAACTGAATTCCCGAGTGCGAAAGACCACAAATTTTCTGACCGACGCTTAGTCCCGGAGGGACCGAATGCTTATAGAACTGATGGCCCTATGAGGTTCTTCGCTCCAGCGGAGCGAAATGCCTGGTTCGACTACTCATCACCATCACATTGCGCTCCGCTGGAACGCGAAAAGAGTGCTTTAGTGACGGAAGTCTATAAACATTTGGCTCCTCTGGAGCCAGAAGACTAGTTGGACCCGACGGCATTCTGGACAGTTTCGTCGATTGTGAATAGTCTCTTCTCACGGGGACCTGTTATCGTTTGCACCTCAGTCAAGTTATGAGCGTATCCGTTGCCGAAAATCTCGCTGTGCCAGAGGTCCAGGCGCCTCAAGCCTCGTTGGGGATAGCCCTGCGAAATATCGTCGCGAGTCTCGCGTTGAGCATTCTTACGCTTGCGCTCACTGGCTGGATCTGGCGCGAACAAGGTTATGAGATGCTTATTGTGGCGATGGGCTGGCCTCATGTTCTGCTCGGTTTCAGCTTCTTCTTCGGTCGGGTTCTGCGCGGTGAACGAGACAGCCGCACGACCTTGGTCCTGCTCGCTTTGGCCACAATTGCAATTTGCGCGATCCACTATCGCTATTCGATCACCGGGCTAATCTATCTCTATTTTCTATTCCACCTATTTCGTGACGAGATCTTCGTTTACCTGCAGACGCGAGCGCGCCATCAGCGCAGTTCCAGGGTCTATGCGGTTGCTGGTGTCGCACCGTTAATTTTGCTGATCCTTCTGGTTCCCAGGCAGCAGGATTTTCGCCACGACCTGCGTCGCGTCGAGTTTGCCGAAACACAGGTATCAAGCCACGACTGGACGCTGATTCCGTTTAAGGCGGTACCGAATTCGCTGGGACGCGACTTTTATTTCTACCTGAACGCTCCGCACACAGAAGGACTGCGTTCATTTATTACGCGCGCCAGCGCCGGCAACCTGAGAACCGACGGCGAGATGATTGTGGGAAAACGGAAGTGGGACCAGGCTGAGGATCTCGTCTTTCATCCGCATTACCTTGGCGATCCGGAAGCGCTGGACGCCAAGGTAACTCCAGCAACTGGCGACGTCCCTGTCTTGTTAACCGGCGGACACTCTGTCGGGCAAATTTTCCGAGCCGAAAAAAATAACCTCGACGGCATCTGGATTCCGATCGAACGATTTGAACAAGCCGCAGAACCCACGCGCTTTGTCTTTCATATTGCGTCGCCACCGTTGCTTCCTTATTCGCCTCCGATAAATCGTTTGCGCGTGGCTCTCATGCTGGTCCTAAGTGCCTTGGTAATCTGGAGATTGATTCCGCGACGAGGGAAGGGTTGGCAGTTGTGGATTTACCTGGCTGTACTGGCTGGTGCGTTCGCAGCCTCACAAACGATTCTCAGGTCGTCTAACAATGCTGGTTATGCGTTTCCTTTGATCTTCCAGTTTGCGGTCGTCTTTCATTACTGGAGTTGGTACGTATTTTCGTTTGATAAGCTGGGTGTCAAATCCAGACCGCCGGTGAGTTCGACCGTCTGCCCGCGCCTCTACGACCGGATGCTCAGCTACCTCGGGAGCAAACCACACTTCACAGCGGTAGTAATAGTGATGAATGTGATTTCGGTTTTATTTGTGCTTTGGTATTACCGGTTTGGAGCACCGTCAGGTCTGCGCTACTTTCTCGACTATAACTACTTCCTTTACTTCCTGGTGTTTCACGTTACCTTCAGCTTCAGGCCCATACTTCGCCGCGCACAGTAAGACAAGAGCTCTTTGCTACTGGGGCTCGCTTTTGTAGAACGGAACATAGTTGACGTAGTTTCGCCAGAAGTCGTTAAGTCCGAGGACTTCTTCTTCAGTAAGTGGTCGCTTCACGCGCGCCGGAACTCCCATCACCAAAGACCGTGGCGGGATGACCGTGCCCGGCGAGATCAATGAACCTGCCGCAACCAGCGACTGCGCGCCGACGCGTGCATCATCAAGCACGATTGAGCCTATGCCGATCAGCGCGCCGTGCTCGACATAACAACCGTGGAGAGTGACGCTATGGCCCACAGTCACTTCATCTTCCAGGACGGTCGGATGCGAACCGGTGCGGGTGTGAATTACTGAGTTGTCCTGGACGTTGCTGCGATCGCCGATGCGGATGTAGAACATGTCGCCACGCAGGACGGCGTTACACCAGACTGAGGCTTGCTCGCCAAGATGCACGTCACCGATTACCTGCGCGCTCGCGTCAACATAGGCGCTCTCGTGGATCTGCGGAAGAACACCGCGAAATGGTCTAATCATAGTTTTTGCGAAATATTATAGACCCAATGCAGCGGGGGCAAGCCCACCTTCCCAACCCCGAGACTTTGTACTGGCTCGTCACATCCAACCATGAAAGCCTTTCATTCAGGAATCAGAGTTTAACCTCAATCAGCTCAGGGTTGGGAAAGCGGGCTTGCCCCCGCTGGTTGATGAGAGCTTTCATCACTTTGGTCATTGACAGTCTTGAGAGCAGCGTGAGAGATTTCGACCAATGTTGAGCCCAAACTATTTGTTAAGAGTCAGAGTTGCCGTATTCGTGATCGCCGCCGGCTTGCTCGCCACTTCCTGCGCCGGCTCGCTCTTCAAGGTGAAACCGGTGGTCGAATTGCCGGCTCTAACCGGAGATGTGAAAAGCGCAAACGCCGGTGGCGTAACTGTTCGCGTTGCTCCGCTCTTAAGCGACGAGGAAAGCCAGGACCTGTTTGAGGCAAACCTGCCTCTTGGTGGAATCCTGCCGGTGCGATTGGAGCTGGTGTTTGATAGCGGCGTGGCCGTCGAAACTAAGAAGGTGCGCTTTCATTTGCGAGATGGCGCTGGGCGCGAGTGGAAACAATTGTCGCCGAAGGCGGCGGTGGCGCGAATTCTGAAAGCAAACGACGTCTACGCCTACAATCCGAATTCACGGAAGCAATTTGAAAAAGAGTTTGTGGCTTACGGCATAGACCTTACGTCGCCGTTGTCTGACACTGATCGCCGCCACCCGGGATTTGTTTTTTTTGAAACGCCGAAGAAGGAACCGGTTGAGAGTCCCCGCGGATTGGTTCTGACCGTCGAGCGCCTGCCTCAGCCAGTCGCAATCCCGTTGAACTAGGTAAGAACTCAAAAACAGAACTAGCCGCGGATTCACGCGGAACAAAGCGGATCTGACTAAGAACAAATTAAATGGTTCTGCCTATTCAGATCCGCGTTGTTCCGCGTGAGCCCGGCCGCTTTTATCCCGTCGAACCGAAGCCTCCGCTCCCTCGATCAGTGTCACTGATTTCGTCCGCCCAGATAGCGCTGGGTGTGATTATTTTTTCGACTATCAGTTGGCAGATCTTGCTCTGCGCCGGCAAGTGTATGGCTACGTCTCCAGCGTTGTAGAGCAGGCAACGCACTTCACCGCGATAGTCCGAGTCAATAACACCGGCGAGAACATCGAGTCCTCTTTCTGTGGCCAATCCCGAACGTGGAGCGATGCGGCCGTAGTAACCTTGGGGAATCGCGACCGCCAGTCCGGTTCGGACGAGGAAGCGTTGTTTCGGTTCGAGAACAACTTCTTGAATCGAGAAGATATCCAGCCCGGCTGCCTGGGAACTTCCGCGAGTCGGCAAAGTCGCTCCTGGATGCAGGCGCTTGAAACTCAAGAAGCGCAGTTTAGGACTTGCCGAGTCGTCCGGATCGCTAGAATCCAACGACCGAATGGGGTACATAAGATTCCTCCAGCGAAGCGATTTCTTCAGGCGTCAGCTTGAGCGAGAGCGCGGCAACCGCGTCGTCCAGATGATGCAGTTTCGAGGCGCCGACGATGGGCGCAGTGATGAATGGTTTCTGCAACATCCAGGCTAAGGCAACCTGGGCACGTGGCACGCCACGCTGGGCCGCAACCTCTGCCACCCGCGCGATAATCCTGCGATCAGCTTCCTGAGTGGCCGCATAAAGCGTTTTGCCAAACTCATCTTTCTCCAAACGATTGGTCGTTTCACTCCAATCGCGTGTCAAACGCCCGCGCGCAAGTGGACTCCAGGGCACGACACCGACTCCCTCCGCCTCGCATAGCGGCAACATCTCGCGCTCTTCCTCGCGGTAGAGAAGATTGTAATGATTCTGCATCGAAGCGAATGGTGTCCAGCCGTTTTGCCGCGCCACATACTGCGCTTTGGAAAACTGCCACGCATACATCGACGAAGCGCCAATGTAACGAGCCTTCCCTGCCTTAATTACATCATGTAATGCTTCGAGCGTTTCTTCTATCGGTGTGTGGTTGTCCCAGCGATGAATCTGGTAGAGGTCGACATAGTCCGTACCGAGCCGGCGCAGGCTGGCATCGATTTCAGTCATGATCGACTTGCGTGAAAGACCGCGCGCGTTAGGCCCTTCGCGCATCGGGTAGAACACCTTGGTTGCAAGCACGATTTCTTCTCGGCGAGCGAAGTCGCGGAGAGCCCGGCCGACGATCTCTTCGCTCGTGCCGTCGGAATAAGTGTTGGCAGTGTCAAAGAAGTTAATGCCAAGTTCGAGCGCCCGCTGGAAAAACGGGCGACTCTTTTCTTCATCGAGACTCCAGGGATGCGCACCGCGTTCGGGCACGCCGTAGGTCATGCATCCGAGACAGACTCGGGAGACTTTAAGACCGGTTCGACCGAGGTTAACGAAGTCCATATTAGGTTTGCAGAAGTCGTCCAAAAGTTGGCCGCGTGAACGCGGCCGCTCAGATTCTCTCGATGGAGAGGCCGTGGAGAAAGAACGCCAGCGATGAAGATTGCCATCCTTCATAGCGCTTTGGTCCCTCCGAGAAATGGGCCACGCTGTCCAGGATGAGCTCATAGCTTCCCGGTTCGAGTTCGAAATCAACTGCAAAGAACCCATCGCGTCTGCAATCGTAGGTTTTGTAAAAGTCGCTCCAGCCCCGGCCCCCCATGTTCAGGCTGAGCGGGCGGTCATTTCCGAACGCAAGGACTGAATCGTAGAGTTGCTTTTCGCTTCCGTGTGGGAGCCGCAGTTTCAAGTAGTTTGTCACCTCGTACCGCTGAGCAAATGCGGTCCCGCCCTGTCCATCCTTGCGCGGCTCGCGGTGCACGATCCCGGCGACAAACGCAGTGAGCCGCACCTTCACCTTCCCACCGGCGTACTCAAAAAGCGGATGCTTCACATAACTGTGCTGCACGATATTCGCGCGCCAGATGTTTACGACATTAAAGAAGGTATCGAAAGCGTCCTCCTTGTCGTTCACCAGCGCGTAACGGCGTGATGAACAGCGCTCGTTGTAGTAGCCGATGTCATTGTAGCCGCCGGGAAACCTGGAGTAGTCGTACGTTTTTTGCGCTCCCGACGGCAGACCGCGATACAGGCGACTCACATCGAACAAACCGGCGGCGAGCACGGATGGCTGATCAGCTCCAAACACGGGATAGCGCGCCGGCGTAACGCCTCCGCGCAGGCTGGAATCGATGGGCGTACCCATGGCAGGTTCCGTCGCAGGAAATGGCCAATAATAATGCGCGACGGTAACGGCGGAAGTGCTCGCGTCTTTGAGGACGGCGCGTCCGGATGTTTCGACGAGGTCGAGACAGGGAAACGCCAGCTTGCGCACGGCAGTGCCGGCAGCGGCGCTGTACCCTTTGGGCGCGATGGTGGGCGGAACTCCGTTGTTTAAGTCTGAAGGCCGCAGCAGTGCGCGGCCATAGATCCCCTGAATCGCGGCTTGAATCGAAGGCGAGAGTTTGCCGGCGGAATCCGGTTTGTGACTCACCAGATTCAGCGCGGCGCAGACCAGATCGGCGCGAAGCAGAATTTCATCGACATGCACGGAAAACTCACGTTCTCCAAACCCATCCCCCATGCCGGCCGTCATACCGGGAGCCACCGTTGAAACGATCAGAAGTTCGACTGCCTCCACAAATGACGCGGTCTCGCTAGCCATTGTCTTGGCGAAGTTGTCCTGCAGGAATTCGCGGATGAACTGCGGGCCCAGCCTGTTTGTGCCCAGGGCGACACAATGCACGCTTACTCCTTTGAGCTGCGCTGAAATGGCCTGCAGAAAGTAGCCCTCGAGGACCAAGTAGGCTGCTTCCCGCTGGATCTTGCCTGCGTTTACCTCGCGAGCGAGCCGTTGGGCCCAATGCGTCAGTAGTGAAACCTGGCCGTAAGCCGCTTTGGTCAGAAGGCTGTGAATTGTCGAAATGCGATCCGGCATATCGGAGACATACGCGGCGAAATCTTTCGCGGCGGCCAGCAGCTCTGCTTGCGTCGCCGGGGGATTGAAATGAGGCATTTTTTCCACGAGCAGTCGCAATGACATGGTGGGGACCTCAGCCTCACCCTGGAGATTCGCGCTCGCAGGTGACCCATACGCCACATCGATCCGATCGGTGACGGCGACCAGAGCGGCAATCTTCAGACTCTCGTCCATGAACTCCTTGAGTTCTTTGAGCTGCGCGAGAATCTCCGTGGTCATCTCAGTCAGCCGGTCCAGCGAGCGTTGCACCTGCACGAGCTGATCGCTGATCTGGTCAAGCTTCCCTACCAGATCAGGCCCGCCCAAACCGATGGCGTCCATGACTTTGCTGAACAGTTCGCCGGCGATTTTGCCGACAACTGCGCCGGCCACTTGGGTTCCTACCCATTTAGCGAGGCCGCTGGCAGCAGCCCAGGTTGCCGGGCTTAGTCCCACACCGCTCTGAAACGACGACGATTCGAGCGGATGGTCCCCATTCGAGTGGGGTGTTGAGTCTGTATTTTCCAAGGGTGACCTCCAGGAGTTCGTGAGCGTGAATTTAAGAGTCCGTCGCCAATCGCGGCGGGCATGGTGTAACAATGAGAATTAATTTCACTAACTATGGTGCGGATTTCATTAACTACGAGAACCGACACAGTCAGAGCTTGGGCAGAGTGACGCCAACCTGCCCTTGATACTTTCCGCCGCGGTCTTTGTAAGAGGTTTCGCAAACTTCGTCTGACTCGAAGAACACGACCTGGGCCACGCCTTCGTTGGCGTAGATTTTGGCGGGAAGTGGCGTGGTGTTCGAAAACTCGAGCGTCACATAACCTTCCCACTCAGGTTCAAACGGAGTGACGTTCACCAGAATCCCGCAGCGGGCGTAGGTGCTCTTGCCCAGGCAGATGGTTAGGACATTTCGCGGGATGCGGAAGTATTCAATAGTGCGAGCGAGTGCAAAGCTGTTTGGGGGAATTACTACGAACTCGCCTTTGACGTTAACAAAGTTCTTCTCATCAAACTCCTTCGGATCAACGATGGTGCTGTTGAGATTGGTGAAGAGTTTGAATTCGTCAGCGCAACGAATGTCGTAACCATAACTCGAGGTGCCGTAGGAGACGATTCTTCTTCCGTCAACCTCCTTGACCTGGCCAGGCTCGAACGGCTCGATCATCTTGTGCTCGGCCGCCATGCGCCGAATCCAGTTGTCTGATTTTATGCTCATGATGGTGAGACGAGAGGATACAAGGGACAAGCGACTCAGACAAGTGAAGTAAACCAGTGATGAGTGATGAGTCATGCGGCGCACTCATCACTCATTTCTCATCACGTTTTCTAATCACGATCATGCCATCGCCAACGGTGAGTTTGAACGCAGCTCCGCCGGCGCCGGCTCGAGCCGACAAGGTTCGTGGATCTACGCCCCGGCTGGCGCGAGCTAATCCTTCAAATGAGGCGTCAATCTTTCCGGCGCGTAATACTTCGGCATCAAAGTCGCCGCTGAAACCAGTTGGAAGTTCGACCGTAATATCGCCTGCGGCCAGGCGAAACGTAGCGCCAACGCCTCGCCAACTTCTCGCCGGTACCTCCAGATTCACGCTGCCGGTTCCGATCGTTCCATAAACCGTACCCCCAGTGAGCTTCAATTTGGTGGCGCTTTCAGCAGCCGAAAATTGGATATTGCCTTCAACTCCGCTGATACTTACGGGGCCGCGCCCTGAATTGATGTCCAGATCAATGATGTTAGGCACACGAATTCGAAAATCAATTCTCCAGGGCAATCCCAGGAGCGCTTTCGGAAATTTCTTCGCGACCGAACGCATGAACACCTTGTCGTGTGTCCCCGTGCTCATCAGCCGCAGATGATTCGCATCCTCGTCAAGCACGAAAGTATTTACGGCAGCCAGTAGATCTAAATCCGCTTCGGTGTCTGCGCGTAGCTGGACTTCCGCGCTGACGTCGACTTCACTGCCCTGCCAGCCTTCGATGGTAATCGAGCTGTCTGGCGGGCCAATGATTGTTAGCGTACTGCCATAAGGAAGTCGCCGCGATTCATGCCTGGTTGTCGTGCGAACAAGTTGAGGCGTGGGTCTCACCACCTCAGCCTTTTTCTGCTGGGCGACGACAGCGGTCGTAACGAGAAGAAGTGCAGCCAAAAGATTAAGCGAACGGAGTGATAAAGATTTCATTAGTTACCTGCGGATCGAATTCCGGCGTCCTGGACAGCATTCAGTCGGAGGCAACGATACTATCAATTGACTGAAAGCCACAAAACAACACGGGCGCTCCTATCAAATCGATTTGGGAGCGCCCGCAGAGAATTTTGCTGGAACCAAAGTTTAGCGACGAATAAATGTGATGCTGCCCTGGAAGTTTGTGACGATCACTTTAGAACGACCGTCGATAACGTCCCCCTGTAGTTTGCGTCCGTCACCCATAGTCCTGAATCCACTATTCCAAAACTGGCCCAACGCAATTCTCTTGTTTGGAGCGGCAGCGTCGAGGTTAAAAGCCGAGTCAGCCGGGATGCGGATGGTTATATCGCCTTTGGTCGACTGAAAGCGGTAGGTTCCGCCGCGCGCGAATTCGCCGTCGAAGAAAATGTTCCCGATGGTATTTTGCGCATAGACCTTATTGGCACTTATGCCGCTGAGCTCGATGTCTCCTTCCAGAGAAACATGTGCCCTCACGAGTTCGCCGCGAATATTGGTGACGGTTATCTGACCACGTTTTGTTTCCAAGTCAACGGAGGAATTTATCGGCACCTCGAGTTTGAAATTCACGTTGACGTCGCTGCGGCCAGGATTGTCGGCCATCATATCGACAATCAGTGCATCGCTGGTTTGACGCGGCGTCAAGTTGGCCTTGGATTCAAACACGGCAGTCAGTCTGATCTCGTCGCGGTTCCACGATTCGACAGTGATGGTACCGGAAATGTTTTTCAGTTCGACACGAACTTTTTTTCCCGCCGGATATCGTTTAGAAAGACGCTGCTGGGCGTTGACTGTGCTGACGCTTAGCGCGCCGCAGACGAACAACGCCGCGAACAGCACCAGCTTCGGAGAGAAACGGACTCGGGGAATTTCAAATCGGCCGGGCAAGTTTCGCATTCTAATTGACGTGGGGCTGTGCAACAACCTGGATTCCTTCAGTCCTAAGTTCAAGGGGCAGACAATTCTACTAACCGACCCGAGCTTTACAACTCGGCAAATTCTTTAAGCAGCGAAAGCTTCTCGTTGAGCGCGGCATCCAGGGTTTCCTCTGAAACTTCATCGCGCGGGTTCTGGTTCAAGCTGTTCAGCGATTCATTTACTGTTTGATCAATCACTGCCAGGTTTCGATCGAAGGTCTCACGCATCTCCGGACTCCAGCGCGCCTTGTTAAATTCTACTCGTTGGTTCCAGTAGGAAATCAACTGCTGCTGTTTCGAAACGCGGTCGCGCACACCGGCCTCTGCCAGGCTCAAACTCTCTGTGCCGGAAACCGGGCCAGGTTTTCCACTCTGAAAGCGACGCAAACCAACCACGGTCGAGAGCGAAACCACCAGCACGATCGCCGCCGCGGACGCTGCCAGTTGGGGAAACGAAAGTTCCCAACTGCGTCCTACCCAGTTGGGTAAAAAGTTTCGCCGGGCCGGCGCAGGTGTTAGCGCAACCTCGCCCCCGCCGGCCTCGAGAGTATTGCTAATTCGCTGCCACAATGCCTTCTCGTTTGGTGGCGCGGCATACTCGCCCCGATGCGCGCGGCAAAAGCCCACTATGGATTCCAGATCATTGCGCACGTCGGCACATTCGAGACATTCTCCAAGGTGCGCGTTGAGCGTTGTCTGATCTTCGTGACTAAGCGTGCCATCAAGAAAATCGCTTATTAAGTCCTGACACTTCTCGCAGTTCATTGTCTTAGTAACCTCTAGCCTGCCATCAGTTTGCTTAGTCGTAACGACCACGGCAATGTGGCATTCGGTTTTCGAGCAATCAAGGGGAGACTGCGTTCAAAAAACTCTTTTTACCTGCTACTTCGTGCTCTCTAAAGTACCGGATCAAATCCGGCGAGCGCTCTTTGGAAGCTACTCTTTTACCTTCTGTTGCCTCAGAAGCCCGCGCAATTTCATGCGGGCCTTGTGCAATTGCGACTTCGAAGTCCCAACTGAGCAGCCCAGCATCCTCGCTATCTCTTCGTGTTCGTGTCCCTCAATATCGTGCAGGGTGAAGACCGTACGGTAGCCGGGCGGCAGTTGGGCAATGGCCTTGTCAAGCGCAATGCGATCCACTACCGGCATTGCATTGGGATTTTCCGTGCCTTTGACTATCTGGATCGGCGTTTCACCATCGTCCGTCGTCTGCTCCATCTTCACGCCGCGCTTGCGAAAGTGCATCAGGACCTGATTAACGGTTAGCCGGTGCAGCCAGGTCGTAAAGGCCGACTCACCCCGAAAGCTTCCTATTTTTCGAAAGAGCTGAATGAAGACTTCCTGAGCGAGGTCCTCCGCCTCCGAGACGTTGCTGGTCATTCGCAAACACAGCGAGTAAACCCGGCGATTATGCCGCTGGTAAAGCTGCTCGAAGGCCGCCATGTCGCCTTGGGCCGCTTTTTGCGCCAGAGCGTAATCCGTTTCCTGCGGCGTCTCGGTTTCGACTGCGGTCACGTGTTCGTATTGGGGCAAGCTACGAGATTTTCATCCTCAACGCCTGTTCGCCACGAGCTTCACGAGTCCGCGTTTTTCAAGGGAGCGGCGACTTTTTCCTCAGCATTTCCCAGCCAGCCTCTGGCGAGGTAATGTGGTCGCCCTCAACGCGGGTGTGATGCGGCGCTTTAAGCGCGTCGTTGCCTTACCCGACCCAAAAGATATTGAATTTCCTCAGCCGCAGCAACATTTTCTCTAAACTTGCGGTTAACTCCAGTACCTGCGATCGAGTGAACGGTAACCACCGCTTCGGCGACGTGCGCGTAACGGCTTGCCCCGGAACTCTTCAAATCAGCAATGGTGCGGCTGACTTTCAGGATACGGTCATAAGCCCTTGCTGACAAGCCAAGGCGGGTCATCGGTCGCTCGAGTAACCGGCCAATCCTGACGGTGCACCTCACCTCTCGCAGTTTACGGTTTCCTTCACACCGAAACCGGAGCTAGCTATGATGAACCATCCTTTAGAATCACCCCAGCAAACATTCACGGCTGTCGTCTAGACGTAGTCAGCTCCAATAGGTGCGATCGAGGGAACGGTAGCCCACTGCTTCGGCCACGTGCGCGGAACGGATTTCCTCGCAACTCTCCAAATCAGCGATAGTGCGGCTGACTTTCAGGATGCGGTCATAAGCGCGTGCTGAAAGGCCCAGGCGGGTCATCGCTCGCTCAAGCATTTGCTCGCTATCAGAGTCGATGCGGCAATGACGACGAATCATCCGGGGCGTCATTTCGGCATTGGAAAAGATTTTTTCCGGCGCCAGCCGCGTGCGCTGTTTCTCTCGCGCAGAAATAACGCGCTCGCGAATAGTTGCAGAGTCGTCAGTTTCAGGAGGGGCGTCGCCGGTAAGGTCACGAAATTTAACGGCGGGCACATCAATATGGATGTCGATGCGATCCAGCAGCGGGCCTGAGATGCGACCAACGTAGCGCTGAATTTGCAAAGGCGAACAGCGACATTCGCGCGTTGGGTCATTCCAGAATCCGCAAGGACATGGATTCATCGCAGCGGCCAACATGAAGGAGGCGGGGAACGTCAGCGACATCGCGGCGCGACTAATTGTGACCCTCTGGTCTTCGAGCGGCTGTCTTAACACTTCCAGAACACTGCGATCAAACTCGGGCAATTCGTCGAGGAACAAAACTCCGTGATGCGCCAGCGATACTTCTCCCGGGCGCGGCACGGCGCCGCCTCCGATTAAGCCCGCGTCGCTAATAGTGTGATGCGGCGAACGAAAGGGTCGCTCTGTGACCAGTCCAGCGCGGCCGGTTAATCCCGCCACCGAATGAATCTTTGTTAACTCCAGCGCCGCTTCAAACTCCAGCGGCGGCAGAATGGTTGGCAGGCGTTTCGCCAACATTGTCTTGCCGGAACCTGGCGGACCGATTAGTAGAATGTTATGGGAGCCGGCGCTGGCGACTTCGAGCGCGCGCTTCACCGAGACCTGGCCGCGAACCTCGCGAAAGTCCACGTTGTAAAGAGCTGCACGCGCAAGAATCTCAGCAGGATCGATCGTCAGCGGTTGAGGCGGATCGGGTGAACGCAATGCTGCGATTAATTCTACCGCGCTGCGCAGATCAGTAATCGGATAGACGTTTACTCCGGAAACCACTGCCGCCTCTTTGGCATTCTCATCCGGCAGGATCACATGTTTGATCTGCGCTTCGCGCGCGAGGATGGCGATTGGCAGGGCGCCTTTGATTGGGCGTACGCGGCCGTCAAGCGATAACTCGCCAACACACAACAACTGGGTCAGGCTGTTCTCCTCAGACAGGTCGCCATTCGCTCCCAGAATGCCGAGCGCGATCGGAAGATCGAAACTAGCCCCTTCTTTACGCACATCTGCGGGAGCCAGATTGATCGTGATTCTCTGAAACGGAAAGAAGAAGCCGCAGTTGGTAATAGCCGCGCGAATACGTTCACGCGACTCGCGCACGGCCGCATCAGGCAAACCGACAATCGTCACTGACTGCGGATTTTCCGCTTCGCCACGAACTGGAGTTAGATCGACTTCAATGTCGACCAGATCGGCGTCGATACCATAAACGGCTGCTGAGAGAGTTCGAAAGAGCATGGGAGGTACGTCCTCTGCGAAAACAGCGGTGGTGGAAAAGCATTAAGTTAAGCGGGCTTGAGAGCGGGTATTTGGGGTGAAAACAAATCGAGCGCGCTTGCGACTACATCGAAAGCGCGCTCAATAGAACTTCTCGTCTTGGGTGATGACGAGTTAGACGCGTTGAAATTTCAAATGGGACGAACTATCTGCGCCGAGACGGAGCAGCGGCAGCCGTCGGCGGTAGTTTGATTTCCTGGCCTGCTTGAAGTTCAACTCCGGGTGTAACACCATTGAGCCTTGCGATTTCATTCGCATCGAGATTTCGCGCGGCAGCGATCTTAGCAATCGTGTCGCCTTTACGGGCTCGTATCTTGGTTAACGCCGGAGCGGCAACTTCCGCGGTCCCGGGTTTGCGCCGGTAGAGAGTTAGGCGAACGTTGCTGTTTGGAACGACCAGTTTGTTGGTCGACTTCAGATCGACGCCACTGTTCATTGCCTGCAATTGAGCGACACTGACTCCGGTCCGATTGGCAACATTCTGCAGATCCTCACCGGGCACTATGGAAATCACGCGGGCCGTTTCGCGGCGGTCAGCCGGTATTCGCTTCAGCACCGCGAAAAACTGTTTTCCTTTACCACCAGGAACGCGAACGTTGTAGGCTTCGCCTCTAGGTGTAACGTCTCGCTTAAGTTCAGGATTCAGGCTGCGAACATAATCTACGCTGCTATCAGTTGAGTCAGCGACTAACTGAAGACTAGTGGAGTTCGATACCTGTACGACGTCATAAGCCATCGGCGAGTCAGGACGAATGCCTTTGAAACCGTATTTCTCGGGATTCTTTGCGATCAGTATTGTCGCCAGGATGTTGGGCACATAGTTTCGCGTTTCCTGTGCGATGTAGGGATAGATCGCCCAGAAGTTTGCCGTGCCCGCTCGCGCGATGCCTCGATCAACGTTACCGGCGCCGGTGTTGTAAGCGGCCATGGCTAGTTCCCAATTACCGTTGTAACGCGCAGCGAGGCTCTTCAGATATTTGGCCGATGCCCGGGTGGCCTGTTCAAAACTATTTCGTTCATCAATCCACGCTGTCTGCCGCAATCCAAACTGTCTGCCTGTGCCAGGTACGAACTGCCACAACCCCGAGGCGGCGGCCCATGACATGGCTTTGGGTTTCCAGGCGCTTTCCACTTGGCCCAGCCAGGTGATGTCAATCGGCACGCCTTCTTCTTTGAATATCTGGCGCGCCATCTTCATGTAGACACCAGACCGGCGCAGTCCCGATTCCATCGTGCTTCGCCCACGACCCTGATAGTAGTTTATGTACTGTTGGATCAGCGGATTTGGCGTAAAGACAAAGTTGACGTTCTGCTTCGCCTGCTCAAGCGCGAGCACGTCGTCAGCAGAAACATTTTGCTCATCCGCATTCAGAACAAGCTTGCTGAGCTCGTCGAGCGGCGACGGCTCAAATTTCTGATCGACAAAACCAATCTGCTGTACTGGCGGCGGGGCCGGAGTATCCTGACCGTTCTTAGCGACCAGTTCGATCACGTTACCCTGTTTCGAAGGTGAAGTCAGCGGGACCTCTTCGCGATAGATTCGTTCGACCAACTCCAGGTAATAGGTCTGAAGCTCATGACTTGATCGGACATCGAAACCTGACGTAAGGATTTCGTCTACTGCCTGATCGAAATCATCGCGCGCCTCGCTGCGCTTACCCGCTTCGAGGTTCAGCTTGCCCTTTCGGAAAGAGTCTTCAGCCTTCTTAATTATCTGCGCCACGCGGGGCGCTGACTTCTCGACCTCAGTTTGAATGTCGCGAGCAGACGAGCCTCCAGCTGGGATTTGTCCGTAGATCCCGGCAGCCGGCAAAACGAGTACCGCAAATAGCGTTAAGCGCGCTATTAAGGTCGGGTAGCTCGTTCTCATCAATTGTTCGTCCTCTTCCTGAGTATTAATGCAAATTTCCTAGGTTTTTAGCGACATCTATGGTTCTTCGGGGCCTTACCCTCTCGATACTACTGGACTGGATGATCCACAAGGCCTGTTTGAGCGAAGCGTAACCCACCCGGAGGTTATCACACGATTTTCCGGAGTGTCAAACAAGTCTCCCTTACGAATTAAACGGCAAATTGGTGAAAATTTCCACCGGATTATTGCCGTCAAAGACTAAAGATGCACTCTCCATGACGGGGGTTGTGCGCCTTACTTAAACGCCGGACCAAGGCGAAAAGATCCACTCATTTTGCAGCTTCGAATTAGTACAGCAGACTTAGGTTAACTCTAAGCGGGCCGGGCCGCCGCTGCCTGCGGCATTCTTTGCGGTCGCGGTCCCGAACTGACGGGCGGAACGACACGTTCCTTCAGGGCTTCTCGAAAGACTTGTCGCATATTCTCAACGAAGACAAAACGGATGTCTTTGAACGGCTCCTTGGGAACCTCGTCGAGATCACGTTTGTTCTGCAGCGGCAAGATGATCGTTGAGACTCGAGCCCGTCGAGCAGCCAGTACCTTCTCCTTTACCCCGCCCACGGGAAGCACATTTCCACGCAACGTGATCTCGCCGGTCATGGCGACGTCTTTTCTTACTGCCCTGGCCGAGAGGGCCGATACCATTGCAGTGGCAAGCGTAATTCCCGCCGACGGTCCGTCCTTGGGGATGGCGCCTTCCGGAATGTGAATATGAAGATCATAGTTACTGAAGTCTTCTTCGTTGATTTCGAGTTCCTTTGCTCGCGACTTGGCGTATGAATATGCTGCCTGCGCCGACTCGCGCATCACTTCTCCAAGCTGGCCAGTCAATACCAGGTTGCCTTTACCCTTCATCTTCAAAGCTTCAATAAAGAGCACGTCTCCACCAACGGCGGTCCAGGCCAAGCCGGTGGCGACGCCAACCTGATCCTTCTTGAGTACTTCCTCCGGAATAATTTTGGGCGCCCCCAGAAACTCGTGCAGGTTTTTTAAGGAAACGCTAACCGAGCCTTTATGTCCTTCCGCAATTCGCCTTGCGACTTTGCGACAGATTCGCCCGATCTCCCGCTCCAGTTGCCGCAACCCTGCCTCCTGTGTGTACTGCTGAATCAGGGCGGTCAGCGCGGTCTTGGAAATGTGCAGATCCTTAGCCGTCACGCCGTTTTCTTCCAGCTGTTTTGGCATCAGATGTCGCCGCGCGATTTCACGTTTCTCTTCTTCGGTGTAACCCGCCAGACGAATTACCTCCATGCGATCACGCAACGGCGGTTGGATTGTATCCAGCACATTAGCGGTCGTCATGAAGATAACGTTGGACAAATCAAACGTTACGCCGAGGTAGTTATCGCGGAAACTGTTGTTTTGTTCCGGATCGAGGACTTCCAACAGGGCTGACGACGGGTCACCGCGAAAATCCGCGCCGACCTTGTCGATCTCGTCGAGCATAATCAGCGGATTATTCGTGCCCGCTTGTTGTATTGACTGGATAACGCGACCAGGCATCGCGCCAACATAAGTTCGCCGGTGTCCCCGAATCTCGGCTTCATCGTGAACTCCGCCCAGTGACAATCTCATGAACTTACGATCGAGCGCGCGGGCAATTGAACGTCCAAGCGATGTTTTGCCAACTCCCGGAGGGCCGACGAGACAAAGGATTGGCCCCTTGGGCTTTTCCTTCAACTTGCGCACAGCCAGAGCTTCAATGATGCGGTCCTTAACTTTCTCCAGACCGTAGTGATCTTCGTTCAGGATGCGTTCGGCTTTTAGTAGATCCAGATTATCAACGGAGGCCTTCGACCACGGCAGGTCCGTCATTATTTCCATCCAGTTTCGCAATGTCGCAGTCTCGGCTGCATCCGGATGCATACGCTCGAGCTTCTTCAATTGTCGCAGCGCCTCGTCTTCGGCGGCTTTCGGCATGTTTGATGTTTCGATTTTCTCTCTAAACTGCGCTACTTCTTCTGCCAGCTCATTGCCTTCGCCAAGCTCGCTCTGAATTGCCTTCATCTGCTGTCGCAAATAGAACTCGCGTTGCGATCGATCAATATCGGCGCGTGCCTGCGTATTAATCTCCTGCTGCACCGTCAACACTTCGATTTCCTTGTTTAGCAGTTCGTTCACACGACGCAAGCGCGCGGTGGTGTCAGGAATGTCGAGCACAGACTGGGCGTCCTCGACCTTGAGTTCAAGATTGGAAGCGGAGAGATCGGCCAATCGTCCGGCGTCGTCCAGATTCGCGATGATTGCCATCACCTCAGGAGAGATGTTTTTGCCCAGGTTGATGGCTTTCTCCATCGAACCGCGAACATTCCGGACCAGCGCCTCAACTTCGAGCGAACGCTCGGGAGGAAGGAGCTCATCCATGACCTGCACGTGAGCACGGATGTACTGCCCGGTGGTGTCCACTGATTCGATTTCAGCACGTGCTAATCCTTGTACGAGTATTCGAATGCGGCCATCCGGTAGCTTGAGCATGCGCATGATCACGGCCGCGGTGCCGACTTTGTAGAGATCCTCGGCGGTCGGTTCTTCCTTATCGAGATCTTTCTGGGAAGCGAGCAGAATCATTCGATTCTCGCCCAGTGCTTCGTCCACCGCGCGGATCGATTTTTCGCGCGAAACGAACAGCGGCACGATCATGAACGGATAAATGACGATGTCACGTAGCGGCAACACCGGCAGATCATTGGGAATCTGCAAGTCCTGGCTGCTTTCCGCGACTTCGATGCCTTCGGTTATTTCACTATCTTTGATGATTGCCATAATTAATCTTTACTTATTCAACCTTGCTCTTGTTCCCTCACCGACGAATGTTGCTCATTTCGCGTCAGCGTCTGTCACCGGAATCTTGAATTCCACCCCCCTGCGGTCCTCAATCTTGGGAAGACAAATCGTCAACATTCCACCTGCTACTTCGGCAGTTGCATCAGGCATGCTTACCGTCCAACGCATCGGCACCAGCCGGCTAAATTTTCCGTAACTACGCTCCGAACAATGATGCGAAAGTATCTTATTGCGCGTTACACGTCGTTTTTTCTCACCCCAAATTCTCAACTGCGTATTAGTTGCGCCGATCTTGATCTGTTCGGCCGTGAGCCCGGGTAGTTCTACTCGCACCACGATCGCGTCAGCGGTCTCACAAAGATCCACCGGGGGCGCCCAGGTTTCCGAGGCCAGTGGATCATCAGCAACCGTGGCCTCCTGCAAAGCAGCAAATAATCGACCCACGCGATCGCGCAGCCGGTGGAGTTCGAGGCGTTCGAGGCCTGTTGCGCGTGCAGGTTTAATCATTTTTGGAGTGCGGTGACCTGTCACCGCTTTACTCGCTCGCGACCCGTCGCGACCATTTTGACCATAGCATTAGTTGCAAGTTGCGGCGTCAAGCCGCCCGCAGACCAGAGCGGTGACAGGTCACCGCACTCCGAAAATTACTTCTTGCCGGCCTGATTCGCGCGAGTTCGCACCAGGTGTTTCAATTCAGTCATAAACTCGGAAACGTCTTCAAACTCAAGATACACCGAAGCGAAGCGAACGTAAGCAACTTTGTCGAGTTCCTTCAGACGCCGCATGATCATTTCACCAATCTTGCTGGTTGGTCTTTCACGTTCCGAGGATTCCTGCACATACTTTTCAATCGCGTTCACAATGCCGTCGAGCTTCGCAGAGGGCACCGGCCGTTTTTCGCAGGCCCGCAGGATACCGGCCATCACTTTGTTGCGATCAAAAGGTTCGCGACGCCCGTCTTTCTTGACGACCATGTAGGGAATCTCGTCGATGCGTTCGTAAGAGGTGAACCTTCGTTCGCAGCGCAGACATTCGCGGCGGCGGCGAATGGCCTCGCCTTCGCGAGATTCGCGCGAATCAACCACCTTGTCTTCGAGATAACCGCAGAATGGACACTTCATCGCATTTGACCTCAGAAATGGTTTTGATCAGCGTTCCGCCAGGATTTACTCCCGAGCAGCAGCCGTTTCCAACTCGGTTTGCGCGAAGAGCTCTTCGGGCAAAATGGGTTCGTCTTCAACCGCATGTTCTACCGACTCGGATGACGTCCTGGCACGCAAGCCGGAAAGGTTGATATCGCCACGGATAATGTAATAAATGCCAAAAATCAGGGCCGGTCCGAAGTCAATTATGTGGAGCACAATAGAGATAGCCGCAGCCGTTTCACGTTGTACGCCCAGAGATATGAGTCCCGCTGCCGTGGCCGCATGAAACGCGCCAGCCGCGCCACCCGGCGTGGGCACCAGCGAGCCAACCAGTGACCAACCCAGGACGAAAACTGTTTGAGTTATTCCAAACGGCAATCCAAAGGCGCGAAACACGAGCAGCTGGGCGAGTGCGATAGCGATCCAGACAAGGGCAGACCAACCGACGGTAACGGCAAGTTCACGCGCGTCCACCAGCACTCGTAACGCGCTCGCGAGTTGTTCGAGAATACTTAGTATCGCGCGTGTTAGCCGCGCTGGAACAAAACGTCGTCCTTCGAGTTTCTTTCTTATCCAGCCGATTGCACCCTTCGACTTTTTTCTAAACTGAGTGAGACCAAATACTCCGGCTAACGCAACCACCAACAGGACAATTCCAACCGTGCGAACTCGTCCAAACTCCACACTCGCGTTCACGGGTGGTCGAAACCACAGAAGATTTACGGCAAACAAAAGAACCACGGCGATCATGTCGTAGATTCGTTCCACCATGATCGTGACGAAGGATGCACTGGGGCGAATTTTGGGGTCTAGCATCGGCAGGACGACGGGGCGTACAACTTCTCCGGTTCGCCCCAATAGAAACACGGCGCCAAACCCCACCGTCGTGGCGACGTAAAGATTTCGCAAACTAGCGGGTGATAGAGGAGCGAGCAACGCGCCCCAACGGGCGGCACGAAAGACATAGGCCAAAGTGATTGCCAGCGCTGCGAGGCCCAGCAGATAAGGGTTGGCGTGACTCACCGCCTGCCGCACTTCGTGCCAGTCGAGCTTCCTGCCAAACCACCAGAGAATGGCCAGGGCCAGGAAACAGAGTGCCCCAAACTCTACGTATTTTCGCGTATTGGACTTCAAGAATTAGTAAACCAATCGGACTCGTTAAGAACCAAAAGCACAAGATATTGGGCCGCGCGAAGGCTACTACAGTTCATAACACGGAGCAAGAAGGGCCTTGGCCAGTCAGGTAGGGAGTTCAAATTCAATCTTCAGATTGTTCCGGGCGAAAACTGGTGAGCCAAACCCTGCTCTCTGGGCTACACTAATCTCCTGAAACGACGCGGATCTGAGGTTCTACGGTTTGACTTGGGAACTTTCCCCTTATGCGAATCGTAATTCCGCTCACCAGGGAGAAGTCCCGGCGGCGCGAGTCGCACTCGCACCAACCAGGTAGGCGGAGAGAATAAGTGAGGGTTGCAAGAGCTTTGGCTGCCAACGAAGGAGCCGAGTTGGTTCGCAAGTGTCGCGCGGGAGACGGCGCGGCCTGGGAAGATATTGTTCATACTTATTCGCGAAGAATATATAACTTGGCCTACCGTTTTACTTCGCGAGCTGACGCTGCCGAGGATTTAACTCAGGAAGTTTTTATTAGAATCTATCGATCTTTGGAACAATACGACGCCAAACAGGGCGACCTGCAGAATTGGCTGATGAGGTTGGCGCGCAATCTGATTATCGACGACTACCGAAAGCGTCAGCGCACCCCCCACGATAATCAGGCTGACGACCTCGCCGATCACACTTATCATCTCCATACGGCTTCGCGTTCCGTACAACAGGAGATGGAGCGTCAGGAACTGGGCGCGCAGGTGCAGGCTGGAATCGACAAGTTATCCCCCGACCTCCGAACCTGCGTGATCCTTCGGGACATCGAGGAATTGAGTTATCAGGAGATTGTAGATCTGCTGGAGATACCTGAAGGCACGGTGAAGTCGCGAATTAACCGGGGTCGGATTGAGTTAGCGAGGATCTTGCGACGGATGAAAGTTTTGGCTGTGAGCGAGACCTAGATTTGAAGACCTGCTCGCCTGGGAACGAGGCAGGAAGAAATGATTAAGGTGGGGCAGGAAGAAGAAGATTTGATGCTTTGTAATGATTTTGAAGACCGGCTGACCGATTACCTCGACGGCATACTCGAGCCCAACGTCCACAAGGCGTTTGCCGAACATGCTCTGCGGTGCCCGGTATGCCACGAAACTTTGAGCGCGGTAAAGAACACTATGCAGGCCTGTCAGGCGGCGAGTGGTCTGCCCGCTCCCAAAGAGTTGGAAGCGCGCATACTCCAAAGCACCATGCCCGAAACGGCAATGAGCTGCGGGGATTTTGAGGAGTTTCTGACCGATTACCTTGATGGGTTTCTGCCAGCCTCGCTTTATCACCGCTGGGAACGCCACGCTGTTCTTTGTGAACGCTGCACAGAACTTCCTGGTGAAGTCGTGCGAGCGATCGGCGCTTGCTACACCTACATTGGCGAGGAAAAACCATTGCCGGCGGGCCTGCATGCAAGAATCCTATTAGCTACGTCAGAGTCTCAAATCGCGCATGAGATCCGCGCGCCTTTTGGCGAAAGACTCGCCTCCTGGCTGCGAATGTGGCTCGACCCGATTATCTCGCCACAACTCGCAACAGTGGCCACGATGCTGCTGATGGCGGTGTTTGTGCTGACCAATACAGTTTCGGCTGACGGTTCGATCAGTGGTGTTTATAGCGCCACTGTGCGCCTGGCTGAACAGAGCCATACCGCCGGCGCGAATGGTGGAATTGAAAAACTCACCAATGGTTTTAAGGAACTTGTTGGGGGAGAGAGCGAAACCGCACCACCTGCAAAGGAAAAGAACGAGAGCGGCGGTCAACAAAAAGAGCAGCCGAAACCGAGCGTGGCTCCAAACAAGAACCGTCAAAGCAAGCCGTAGTTAATTGTCCGGGTCTGAAACAACAATGCTGTATTGCACTTACCATCCAAAGAATCCGGGAGTTGTTCAGTGTAACCAGTGTGCCCGACGGCTCTGTTCCGCTTGTGACCACCGAATTCGAGGTTTTCCTTTTTGCCAGGACTGCATTGTGGCCGGCGTTGAGATGTTGCGTCAGGAGTCGCAAGCAACCGGTTCACCGGTAACCTATCGCAACAGTTCTCCTTTTGTGGCTACGCTCTTGTCATTCGTACCCGGACTTGGCGCCGCCTACAATGGCCAAACGGCTAAAGCAATAGTTCACTTCGCGCTCTTTGCAAGCTTCTTCCAAATGGCGGTGGTCTTACAGGGTGTGCCTTTCTTTGTCCTGGGTGTGCTTGGCACCTGGCTCTTCGCCGCTGTCGACGCTTGTCGTACCGCTCAATTAATACGCGCGGGACTCAATCCAGAAACGGAAGAGGACCTTATTGCTCGGCGCCTCTATGGAAATCCTTTTGCCTGGGGTATCACGCTCGTCGTCATCGGCACGTTGTTCCTGCTGCATACTTTGCTCAATGTGCAGCTTCCAGTTCGTCGCTTGCTTCCGGTGGCACTGGTTGCGCTGGGCATATACATGCTGTTTGACTACGTTCGCAGGCGGCAACCCAGTAATCGCATTATCCGGTTTGACTCGCGACGTCCACCACCGTCTGTAGTCGTTAGTTCGGTGATCGAGTCGCCGCATTTCAAAACCGGGGAAACGACGCAATTCGGCCGGAAGGAAGTCGAAAGTATTCCTTTCAAACGAAGCTCTTAGAGAACATCACAAGGCTTTAACTTATGGCATTCATTCTTAAGGCGCTCGGCGGCATCACCGCTCTCATTCTGCTGGTAATAACCTTGCTGGGCTCGATAGTCACTTTGGGGGGGTTCCTGCTCACCGCAATCAAGGTCCTGATTGTTGTCATATTCCTCGCGGTCGTAACTATGATCGTATTTTCGATTCTCCGCGACCGCTCCCGCCGGCGTCACGAGGCAACAGATATATAACAAAATCGTCTCTCTGGTCGGGTTGCAATGGCCTTTGACCGTGTGATAGGGTCGCCCTTCTTTTGCAGCGACGGCCGGTGGATTTTCGCCTCAAACGTGGGGTTTTATTCATCCGCTGCAATCTTCAAGCAGGCAAAGAAATAACCTCGTAGAACAATAGCTCGCACAAGTCGCCTTTTGGAGGCTGTGCTTTCAGTTGTTTTCAGCTGCCCCTATTTTTTCTGCTGAGACAACCGGAGAGACAACAAATGGCTAGAGATGACCGTTTTTATGCATTCATAATTGCTCATTCCCCTCGTTCAACTGCAATCATTCGTCGCATATGTGTGGAAAGGAGATGCCTTAGACTCCTTGCCCTCCTGATCATCGTCTTGATCGGTTGTTCTATTTACGGCTTCTACGGCATTACTCAACAGGGCGTACACCTGCGTATCGAAGTTGAGAATCAACGTTTACGGGCTGAAAACGAGAAACAGCGCCGGGAGCTCAACGACCTTAACAATAGGGTTGAAGCGGTTGAGGACACCTCTCGAAAGCTGGCAGAGAAATCAGGCGTCGTAAACGAGCAGCCGGTTCTGCCGGGCACTGGCGGACCCGCGCTGCCGTTAGACGCTAAAAGCCTGGCCGAGCTGGAAGGCAAGATGAAACTACTAGAACGCAATATGAAGGCTTATGAAAACATCTTGCGCGAGCGTGGCTACACTCCGTCGATCTGGCCGGTAGTCGGAAAACTGGAAAGCGGTTTCGGCGGCCGGCGGAATCCGTTCGGCGGGAGTTCTTACGAGTTTCATTCCGGTCAGGACATCGATGCCCAAACGGGCGACCCGGTGGTGGCCGGCGCCAGCGGCAACGTGACTTTCGTTGGCTGGCAAAACGGATATGGACAGTTAGTCGTTATCGACCACGGCGGGGGACTTACGACGCGGTATGGACATTTGTCGCATATTGACATCGGCCAGGGACAAACGGTCGCCAGGGGCCAATTCATTGGCCGCGTAGGCTCAACCGGCCGTTCCACCGGTCCGCATCTCCACTACGAGATCCGGATTAACGATGAACCGGTGGATCCTTTGCAGTATCTGTTAACCAGTTCTGTTAAATAGGGCCCTTTTTCTCTTGACAGCCGAATTTGCTATCGCTTAGTATGCGCCCTCGTTCAGAGTTTGGCCTCGAAATTGGTTCTAAGTTTTCGCTTTACAAGCTTTACAGTAATGTCTTCAGTAGTTGCCCCCCGTGAACATGCATGATGAAATACGCTACCAAGCGTTTTTTCACCATGCATTTTTTGATTGTGTTTCCGTGTTGCGCCGCCAAAAAAGCGCGTCGGGCCACAAGCTTTAACCGAAGGTCGGCGCGAAAGCTCTGCAAGCTCTCGCCCCCGTTTTACCGAATCGTTAGGAGGATTCGTTGCTATGTCTAGAATATCCGGTAAGGTCAAGTGGTTTAACAATTCGAAGGGTTACGGTTTCATCGAACAGCCTGGCTCTTCGGACATCTTCGTTCACTACAGCGCCATTCAGGGCGACGGCTTCAAGACTCTCGAAGAGGGTCAGGAAGTCGAGTTTGAGGTAACCCAGGGTCCGAAAGGACCACAGGCCGAAAATGTGATGAAGGTGTAGGTCTCCCCGGCTTGCATTAGCAACGCCACTGACCGCTTCCGGTCTTTCGGTCCGGTAAGCGCTAAAAGAAAAGGGCAACCCCGACAGCCATCTGTCGGGGTTGCCTTTTCTATTCCCTAACAATGATTCTCTTTTCTAGCCTTTTTCGCCTCTGGCTTTAAAACTAACGTGGCCGCCCTCTACGTCAATAGAAAAGGAAACTCGCTGACACCCGAGCCGTTCTTTTAGGCCGTCCGCCTGCGACGCGATAAGCCTGTGAAACCGCGGAAACGAAAAATCCTCCACCGACTCGCTGCACATTTTCTTGGCTTCAACCAGAGCGCCATAGATATTCTTCACTAAGTCGACATCCTTATGCGCATCTTCGCAGACAAATTCCGCTCTTTTAAACTCTGCGACCGCTTGCTGTTTGGCAGTCGCTCTTGCTGTGGCTCCGGGATCGCGGCCTTCCTCTCGGCCCTGCATCGTGCGGCGCCACAAGTCGCGAAAAGCGTTGTAGCGCGAACCCAAAGAGTTATAACGATAGCGTTCGGCGAAGGTGAGACTGCGATCGTCGCCGATGCGTTTCATGATGGTATCAACGCGGCCCTTGGTATCGTAAGGCGGCCGTTTTGAAGCCCCGTTAAAGAACATATCAAACTCGATTTTCAGACGCCGAATGTCTTCCTCCAGGCGGGTCAACTGGTCGTCTACCGTAGGCTCAGAAGGGCCGGAAAGCCGATTATTCCTGGCTCTCATTTGTGCGCGAACGAGGCTATTGCTGCCGGCTTTTGACTTAGACACTGTCGAATTCTCCTTACAAAGGCGGGAAAAAGGGCGGGAGGCGCGTCACTCGGGGGTGACCAACGCAACTGGGTTCGAGTCTAGGGGTTTCAAAAGCTCTGTGTCAACAATTAAGTCGGTCTCGATGTCCGATATGTTTGTTTTCTCAAAGCTTTGCCTCAAAAGTCATCGGGTACGCAGTTCTCAACAATTGGCATTGGATTTAACTCCGAAGGAGTTCGCTAACTTTAGCCCAAGGTTTCCTACCCTGGGAGAACAGGCCGTTGAGATCCTCTTTACTCTGAAAGAGTTAAGGAACCGGATGGAACTCTTTCAGAGTTAGGAGTTCAATGCTGGCTGATTGACCCAGGGTAGGAAACCCTGGGCTGAGGTTAGCCAACACCTTTGGTGTTAGGTCTCTTCCAAACTTTTGGGGCAAGGCTGTCTCTCGAACGGCAGGCGCAAATTGGAGTCTACTTGGACAAGGGCTGAAAGGTGCGGTTTGCTCCGTTGGCAGCGAGCAGCTATCCTACGGAAGCAAACCCAATCTCCTAGTATCATGTCCAACCACGCCTCCACCAAAGACTTGACGTTGCGTGCGATCCCCTCGGTCGATCAACTGCTCCGAACCGAAGAAGTCATACTGCTGCGAAGCTCAGTCGGTTTGCCGCGTCTAACGGCAATTGCGCGCGAGGTCACCGAAGAAATGCGCACGCAGATTCAGTCGAAGGATTTCCCGGAAAGTACAAAAGACGATCTGCTAAAAGAAGCCGTGGAGAGAATGAAAACTCTCAGTCAACGCGACACTGTTCCTGGGGTACGTCGAGTGATCAATGCCACGGGCGTCATCCTTCACACCAACTTGGGGCGGGCCCCTTTATCCGGAGCAGCTCGCCAGGCTATTGCGCACGAAGCGGCGGGCTATTGCACTCTCGAATACGACCCAAGCACCGGTTCGCGCGGCAAGCGCGGTGGTCATGTCGAGGAACTTCTAACTCAACTCACCGGAGCAGAGGCGGCCCTCGTGGTTAACAATTGTGCGGCGGCAGCCCTGCTGGTTTTGACAGTATTAGCGGCTTCGGGCGAAACGATTGTGTCGCGCGGTGAGTTGGTGGAAATTGGCGGCGATTTTCGTGTTCCCGAGGTCATGTCCAATTCCGGCACGAGCATGGTTGAGGTTGGTTCAACGAACCGAACGCGGCTGGAAGATTACCAGCGAGCAATCAATGGCAACACACGCCTGATCATGCGTGTTCATCCCTCAAACTATCGAATCATTGGCTTCACTGCGACACCTGAACTCTCTGAGCTCGCTTCGCTCGGGCATGAGTCAGGCTTGCCGTTGTATGAAGATGCAGGGTCAGGCGTTCTGAGCGACCTCTCGGCCTATGGCTTGGATGATGAACCGATCATCAGCAAATCGATTATCGCCGGGGTGGACGTGGTTTCTTTCAGCGGAGACAAATTGTTAGGCGCAACTCAGGCCGGCTTGATCGTTGGACGTCGCGAGATCGTCGATCGACTTCGCAGGCACTCACTTTACCGCGCGCTGCGCGTGGACAAGTTATCTCTGGCAGCCCTCGAGGCGACCCTCGATGCCCATCGCCGCGGCGCTTTCGAGGAGATACCAACCTTGCAAATGCTGGCGTTGCCCCCAGCCGCGATTGAAGACAGGGCAAGGCGCTTCATTGAACTACTCGCTGATGATGGCGACGGTGCGGGACTAAAAGCTACAACGATCACCGGTGAGTCGGCGGTGGGCGGGGGCTCCGGTCCGAATGTCCACCCTCCAACCACCTTGGTCGCTTTAAGTCATGCCGAACTAAAACCGGATGAAATCGAACGCAAACTGAGGGACTGTTCACCTCCAGTGATTAGTCGTATTGCCGATGACCTGGTTCTGCTCGATCTGCGAACTGTAGATGCTGGCGAGGAACCGGAACTGCTCGCAGCGCTACGATCCCTAAACAGCTAGCAATTTGCCTTAAATCCCGCTGATGCCCCAACGGCGCAACGGCCTCCAGCCCAGGGTTGCCGCTTCGGCTACCCTGGGTAAGGAAAAGCAATCTTTTCCTCAATCGCAACGCGGTTGCGTCGCTTTGTGCGTTTCTCTCTGAGAAAACGACGCAACCGCCTTGCGGTTGAAATTTCTCTTCTTACTAGTTCCCAGGGTAGCCGAAGCGGCAACCCTGGGCTGGAGGCTGTAGCCCCGTTGGGGCATTGTTGAAAATTCCCACTGCCAAACAACTGCATTTTGACTCCTGAGGCCAAGCCGTTTTTCGTAGTCATTCAGGTACCCGCCGTGTATAATTCACTCACTTTTGCAAGCCCCTGCAAAAGCTCCACTCGCTCCAACCTATTACGTCGTTTCAACCCCAGTTTTTACCTTGGCACGTTCTTCTTATTTCAGATTACTGTTGACCTCCGCCATCGCTTCGTTGGCAGGGCTGCTTAGCCTTGGGCTGTGGTCGGCGGGACTGATGACGTCGCTTCAAAGTGCTTTTGTTCTGCTACCCGATGGACATCCGGCCACCGCCCTTACCGTTCCCAGCCTTTGGAAGCCTGCGGTCCTGATCTTTGCGGTCTCTTTCGCGGTGGCCATAGTCGTAAGCCGCTTTGGCGGACGTCGCGCACTCCTCTATCTGGGCGCAGGGTTTCTTGGTCTGGCGGGTTTGAGTCTTTTTGTTTCGGCGTTCTACTCCCGCGATATCCTCTTCGTTCCCATCGTCTTTGCAGCTTCACTCTCTGCCCTTGTCGCTCAGGTCAAACGGCTCCGAGAACGCGACATTGAACTAACTAAAAAGCTGAGTGCGGCTTCCGCAAAATTTGAGTCGGTTCGCGCCGATGAAGCGGAGAGCCGCCTGCTGAGCGGCTTGCAGCTCCTGGACACCGTTCTTTCGCCGAGCGAAGCAATAGTGTTTCGTCGGGACCGCGATGGCCGGCTGATTTTCTCTACTCGCCTACGGCCTCAAAACAAATCTCTGGATACGAGTCGGAATTCCGCCTGGCGCGAGGGCATTAGTTTGTGTGACCGGGCTATCGACGCCGGCGACATAATCGTAGAGAACCTCGAATCCGAAGTTGCCGCTGCAAACATCGCACTACCGCTTCGACACGAGGATCGCACGGTTGGAGCGCTGCTCATTCGCGTCACCAAAGAATTTGATGAGGAGGATCGCGCGTTGTTGACTGCGGTCGGGGGACAAATGGCGCGTAGTCTGCAACTCGAGGAAGCTCATAAGACCGAAAGTAAACGAAGCGCCTTAGCCTTCTTCTCTGCAACCGAATCGGAGCAACGACTCGAATCACTTTATGTCCTTAACGGAGTCATGCTGGAGCAGAGTGTGGGCGTTGGCGCGCTCTCTGAAATAGTCGACGGCGTGGCTCTGGGCTATTTCGACGGCAGGATCGCTTTCGCAAACCCGACGCTGGTGGAGTTCGCCGGAATAAAGCCGGAAGAGATGCGCAGGATGACCTTCTTTGATCTTCTGGACAAATTTAAGACTGATGTTTTTGACGAACCGGCGAGGGCAGTTCGCAAAGTTTTGCAAACCGGCGAAGCCTATGAATGTGACCTCCACTTTTCCGATCGTAATGTAACTTACGGGCTGCGTCTCGCTATGGTCATGGCCAACTCGCACCCAACTAGCGAGGCAAAGGACCCGCCGGCTCAACCGCTCTGCCTGGCTCTGGTGATCAAGGATCTGACACTTCTCAAGGAGTACGACCAGTTGAAAAGCGACATGATTTCCTTGATGTCGCATGAGCTGCGCACACCTCTTACCAGTATCAACGGGTTCGCGGAATTGTTGACTGCGGACGACACACTGCCAGACCAGGCTAAGGAATTTGTGACTATCATCGCCAACGAGTCGCAGCGGCTCTCGCGCATGATCAATACATTTCTGACGGTAACTCAGCTACAGCGAAAAGACCGGCAGGAGGTATTAAAGATACCCCTGCGACTGGATGAGGTGGTCAAAGAAACAATCGCCAGCATGCAAACGATTGCCAAGAAAAGGCGCATCCGTTTGGTCGAGCAACCCTCACAACGGCTTCCACCAGTGGCCGCCGATAAGAGCATGATCACTCAGGCAGTCAAAAACCTGGTTAGTAATGCCATCAAGTACAGTCCAGAGCGCACGACCGTTACCGTGACAACTTCGCTGGAAGCTGAAGTTGTCAGACTGTCAGTTGAAGACCGCGGTTACGGTATTCCCGCTGAGTCCATGGATCGCGTCTGGGAAAAGTTTTACCGCGTCGTCCGTGAAGGACAGGAAAAAGATGAAGAGTCTACCGGGCTGGGATTATCCTTCGTTCGCGAAGTAGTGGAACAGCATGGCGGAACAGTAGGCCTCGATTCAGAAGTTGGGCGCGGATCGAAGTTCAGTTTTACTCTGCCAAGACTTTAGATACCGGGCAAAGGGGAACAGGCGCAAGGGCTTTGCACAAAAAGTAGGTTTCAGTCCGCCAAGCGGACGACTGTCAGTAGCCCAGCAGTTCACTGCTGGGAGTAAGATTGCTGAAGGATTTGTAGTCCGTGAAGCGGACGGCTGAATGATAACGCTTGGATCCTCTCCTCTTTCAGTCGTCCGCTTCACGGACTTTATCCCGAGGCTTGCCGCCAATCCCAGCGATGAATCGCTGGGCTATTTTCAGTCGTCCGCAAAGCGGACTAAGGCGTGGCTCCTTTGCAAAGCCGGGTGAAGGTGAAGAAGGCAAGAAATGACACTCCTAGAGGGACTGTCTTCTTACCGGTTTCCCTATTCCCCATTTCGCCTACTAATCTTATTAATCGTACCGCGGCATGAAGGTGCTCCACAGATGCACCTTTTTTTGTCTGAGTGGAGCGTTGATTCGTAGTCGATCGTGATTTCTTCACCAGGCTCGATGTCGCTCAGGGCAATGAAGAGGACGTGGCCGTAGAGGATTTGCATGAAGGCATTAGGCTCGCAGGAATGATTTATGTAATGCGTACCATTCCCGCCCCGGCTTCCATCCAGGCTCCAGCGATTATTGATCGCACAGATGCGCAACTTTCGCCGCGTCGCCCTGCGATTGGCCTCGGCCTCCGTTATTCGCTCGCCGGTGTACTCCGCAATTTTTCGTCTTCCCTTGAAGTGAGTAACTGCAAAGCATCCTTTACCTTCAATGGCAGACTTCCTGATCGATAAACCTGGTGCAAGCTTTAGTCTCATTATTTATTTAACCCGCGGCACCGCGGCATTCTACACCGGGTTCCAACAATTTGGCCGCCAACGCTTTTTTTGCGTGGCGGCCAATAGAAAACTTGTTTTGAATCTGGCTACTTGAGCTTAAAGCTGCGGGCGATGAGATCCGTCTGGTTGCGAATGCGCGGCAGCCTGTCGCGCAAGCCACTGAAACGCAATGCGTAGATCGTGCGGTTATCGGCCTGCAAATAATAGATGCGTCCGGTCATTGGTTTGGCCGTTCTGATAAATTCGTAGGAGACGGTAACGCCGCTCAGCCGTCCAGCAAATTTTTCCTCTTTCCCCTCAACGAAGCCGGGAAGAAATCTCAGCTTCTGATCGAGATCGCGACGGGCTAGATCAGACGGCGTAGTGCCCGCGTCTACCACTTCCTTGCGAATCTGCAGATAACCCTCCAGCCGATCTCCGTTAACGAATTCGGCATGCTCGTGCGCCGCGTCGGGTTCAGTAATCACTTTCCAAACTTGAGAAGGAAGCTCGATCGTATATCCGCCACCGTCATAAACCTCTTGAGCGGCTGCAAATACGCAGCTACACAGCAGCACAAATAGAACGAGTCCAGTTAAGAGGTGTTTCATGTTATTACTCAACTCCTTATGATCTGCTTACGCTTTTGTCGGGCCGACGGGTTGAGCATCCCTTCAGGAAGCGCTTCCGGGTTATTTTACTAGAATTCGATGCACCTTGTAGACAGTCCCGTTGTCTTGAATTGGGGCGCCCCGCAATCAAGCAACCTCTCAAATCTTGCTGGTTGCATTCGTAATGGCTTCTCTTTGAATTGTTATCAAAGACTCAATGCCTTTCGCCGCCAGCGCTAGTAAACTCTCCATTTGCGCGCGCGAAAATGGCTCGCGTTCTGCGGTTCCCTGTAGTTCGATGAAGCGACCGTCACCGGTGCAAACTACATTCATGTCGACGTCGGCAGTGGAATCTTCATCATACTTAAGGTCAAGCAACGGCGTAGTGCCCACAATTCCGACGCTGATCGCAGCGACTTCGTTTGTAATAATATTGCGCTGGAGCTTGCCGCTCTTGCACAGGCGGTTCGCAGCCAAAGCACACGCGACATAGGCGCCGGTAATCGCAGCCGTACGAGTGCCGCCGTCCGCCTGCAAGACATCGCAGTCGAGGGTTATGGTGCGTTCCCCAAGCAGCCGCATATCTACCGCCGCGCGGAGACTCCTCCCAATCAAACGTTGAATTTCATGAGTTCGTCCTGACGCACCGCCGCGTCTGATTTCTCGCGGCGTCCTCTGTTGGGTAGCGCGCGGCAACATCGAATACTCGGCAGTAATCCATCCTTGTCCACTGTTGCGCAGAAACGATGGCACCCGCTCATCGACTGAGGCCGCGCACACTACGCGCGTCTGGCCCATCTCAATAAGAACCGACCCTTCCGCGTAGGGTAGGTAACCGGGAGTTATCTTCACGGGACGCAGCTCGTCGAAAGCGCGGCCGTCAGTTCGTTCTAAGCTCATCGTGTCCCCAGACTTCAACCGCCTCGAGTACTGCCGGCGCTGTCCCTAAAAATCGTTCAGCAACTTTTGCAAACCGCTCGGCCGCATCTGTCACATAAAAATGGTCGAGGTCGTCGCATAGTTGTCTCTCACGCGTTTCCTGTTCCGCTGGATTTGCAGAGAGACCGTTCGACTCTAATAGTGTCTCCACTTCGGCCGCGGCTGCCTCTCCGGAATCTATGAGTCGAACTTCGGACCCTACGGCCTCACTAATCAGGCCTCGGAGAATCGGATAGTGGGTGCAGCCTAGTACTAAGGCACCAAGCGATTCGTCTCTTAAGTCACTCAAATACTCTTCGGCCACGGCGCGGGCAACATCGCTTTCGCCCCATCCTTCCTCCGCCAGCGGAACAAACAATGGACAGGCTCGCTCGATTACCGGAATAGATGGATCGGTTTTCGCGATCGCCTGGGCATAGGCGCCACTTTGCACCGTAGCTTCCGTTGCTATAACGGCAACCTTTTTACCGGCGGCGATTTTGGCAGCTGCCCTGGCGCCTGGTCCAATCACGCCGACAGCTTTAACGCCAATCGCCGCGCGAATGGCCGGCAGCGCGAGGGCCGATGCGGTGTTGCAGGCTACCACCAGGAGCTTGATGCCATGGGCCTCAAGAAATTTAGAGTTCTCAATCGCGTAGCGCTCAACCGTGGAAAGTGACTTGGTGCCGTAAGGCACGCGGGCAGTATCGCCCAGATAAACAAAGTGTTCGTTAGGTAAGCGCTCGTGCAGCGCACGATAGACAGTTAGTCCGCCTACGCCGCTGTCAAAGATGCCGATGGGAAGGTTTGAAATCAAGGGATGAAGGATGAGGGATGAGGGATGAAAAAGCCAGCCTGACTAGGAAGGGCTTTTATTCATCCCTCATCCTTCATCCCTCATCCTTTCAAAGATTGGTGGAGGCGCCGAGAATTGAACTCGGATCCAAGAGAAGCCGCCGAAAGACTCTACATGCTTAGTCACTTCTCTTTCCTGATCGTCCCGGCGATCAGCTGTTCGCTTTTACACCGAGTAAGTGAAGTGACCAGACCGCGGTGAAAGCTAGTCCGACTTTATCTCACGCGAACCCACGGACCGAAGGTTCGCGCCAGCTTATCTGAGTGACATCTCCCTCCACGCGCATAAGCAACTTGCGGCGAGACGCTAGCGGCTAATTAGGCAGCTAGAGCTAACTCGTTAGAGTTGGCAATTGTTTTTTCCCTAGGCTTTTTAACGAGCTGCTTAGAGAAGCCCGGCATGGCATCCGTCGGTCGTCCAAACCCCTGTCGAAGCCTGTCGCCCCCGTTTGCATTAGGAATTATAAGGGATATAGACCGAGATGTCAGGTTGGTTTAAGAAAGTTCAAAATTGCGTTCTGCGAGTTCCTCACAATCGACTTGCTTCCTTCAATTCAGAAAGCGCAGCGGAGGTAAATCTGTACGTCGTCATTTCCGAAGAGACGAACGAAGCTCTTCGAGTGCGGCCGGTCCATCAACGGCAGGTAATTCGTTGCGATCAAACGCATCGATTCGATCTTCCGATTCCGCGGCCCATTTCGCCTCGATTTCCTTTATGTGTTCCGCGTCGAGACTGTCCCAGAGCAGATCGATCAACGATGCTCGTTCGGCTGGTTCGAGTTTTCGAATCTCGTTCTGAATGGATGTAAGGCTCATGTCTGAAATCATCATGGTAATCCTTTGTACTGTCAAGAACCGTAAATGCAGGCAGCTGCTCGATCAATTCACTCGACGGCCAACCAGGTCAGTGACTTCTGCCGTAACCCGCTGCTAGCGGGAGACTATCAGTGAACTCCCTTCTTAGGTCAGGCCAATGTTTCCGTTTACGCTATAATTAGTCGCGAATACTGAACACTGTGGGAAGCCACATTGCCCAAAATCGGCATCATAGAGCATTGTTAATATCGAGGACGGAACTCATATGGCTGCAAAATCTTCTGATTCAAGGTTGAAATCTTATTCTCCGAGGGCAATCGTAACCGCACCGCCAGAAAAGCGCCGGCATCTGCTGCGACGTTTCTGGTTCCCTGCGGTCTTGCTGTTGGCGCTCGCCGCCGGCGGGTTAACCGGCATGATTGCCGCTTATGAACTCAACTATTCCCGCGCCGCAAACGAAGTTGCCGCACTGGCAACCTATCGGCCGAGTGTGGTCACCCGCGTCTATGCTGATGATGGCGAGACCGTGATTGGTGAGTTTGCCCTCGAGAAACGAATCCCGCTTAAGTACGACGAGATTCCGCCGGTAATGAAAAATGCCATCCTCGCCGTCGAGGACGCGCGCTTCTACGATCACGTCGGCATCGACCCGATCCGAATCATCGGCGCCACCTGGAAGAATCTAACCAGCGACAAAGTTGAAGGCGGCTCGACACTCACCCAGCAGCTTGCCAAGAACCTGTTTCTCTCCAAAGAACAAACCCTCAAGCGCAAGATGAATGAGTGGGCCCTGGCGCTGCAGATCGAACGCTACTACACCAAGAATCAGATCATGGAGCTTTACGCAAACCACATCTTTCTTGGCGCTAACGCCTATGGTGTCGAGGCCGGAGCCGAAACCTATTTCGGCAAACAGGCGAAAGACCTGACGATTGGCGAAGCGGCGCTGCTCGCCGGCGTTCCCAAGGCGCCCAGTGAATATTCACCGACCTCAAACCCGGTGCGAGCAAAAGAGCGTCGCGATCTGGTGTTGGACTTGATGGCCAAAAATGGCTTCGCGACCCAGGCGGAAGTGGATGCGGCCAAGGCCAAGCCAATCCAACTGGCCGACACTGCCTACTACCAGTCGCAACCCAAGTCGAGCGCGTTTGATTATCCGGTCGAGACAGTAAGACAAGAACTCGAAGACAAATATACGACGCGCGTGGCGCAGGGTGGCCTGGCCGTTTACACCACTATCAACGTTGAAGCACAGAAGAAGGCTTATGAAGTATTGCGCGCCGGTTTGCGGAATTACGATCAGACGCATGCCGGCTGGCGTTCGAGCTACAAAATGATTCCGACCTCGGCAAACAACGGACAAGGACCGCCGACGGCGCCGGAATTAACCAACTATAAAGATCCGGACTGGTACGGAAACGACTACCACGAGGGACGTTACTTATCCGGACTCGTCACGAAAATAGATCACGCGAAAAACGAGGCCACGATCCGTTTTGGCAACTACACGGCAACCGTTGGCGCCGCCGACATGGGCTGGTCCAAGCGTAATCCAAAAGACGAGTTGAAGCCGGGATATCTTTCCGAGTTTGAAATCAAAGAAGTTGATCAGAAAAGCCGTCGCTTGAAAGTTGAACTGTCGCAAGTGCCGGCAGTAGCGGGGGCCATGATGACCCTGAACGCGAAAACCGGTGAAGTCGTCACCATGATTGGCGGTTACGATTTCTACAGCGCCAGCAAGTTCAATAATGCGACGCAGGCCTACCGGCAAACCGGTTCCTGCTTCAAACCGTTCATCTATACCGCTGCGGTGGAGTGGGGCATGACGCCGGACACTACAGTGAGCGGCGCGCCTATCAAAATTGGTAGTTGGGAGCCTCATAACTACGACGGCTCTCTGGGCAACGGCGATCTGCCGATGAAGATGGCGCTGGCAAAATCCATGAATGTTCCGGCGGTCCATCTGCTGCAAACGGTTGGCATTCAAACGGGCTCGCAGATGGTCCGGCGATTCGGCATTAAAGTTCCGATGGCGCCTTATCTCCCTTCTGCGCTCGGCGCCACCGAGGTGCCGCTCGATCAAATGGTTTCCGCCTACTCCGCCTTTCCGAACAAAGGCGTTCGCGTCGAACCGCATCTGATTCGTCGCGTACTGGATCGCGATGGTGCGGTCCTCGAAGAGTGGGAGAAGACAACCTTCAAAGTTGTGAATGAGTATGTAGCGCTGACGATGGTCTCAATGATGCGCGGCGTGGTCCAGTTTGGCACGGCCACAGCGGCTGGTTCTCTTGGAGTGCCGCTCGCCGGCAAGACCGGTACTGTAAATGATCACACCGACGTTTGGTTTATCGGTTACACGCCAACTTATGTGACCGGCGTGTGGATGGGCTACCCGGGTCGAAAAAAACCTCTCGGCAATGACATGACCGGCGGTCATGGAGCGCTGCCGATGTTCATCACCTTCATGAAAGATTTTCTGAAAGGGAAACCGAAAGAAGATTTCGACAAAGCGCCGGGAATGCCTGAGGATATGAAGGAGCTTTTCCGCCAGCGGCAGCGTGAACTCCAGGCCGAGCGGGCCCAGTTTAATGAAGACGCTGCCAAGGAAACCGACGAAGACACTAACACCTCGCCGGCAGCGAACAGCACCGAGCCTAAGCTGGAACAGATGACTCTGCCACCACCGCCAAAGGCTGACGATGGCCCACCAAACCCGCAACCGCGAGCTGAACCGGTGACGCCGCATACCGAGGGTCCGCCACCCGCGACGACGCGTCCGCGCGAAGTGGATCCGCAAAAGAAGAAGGGGAAGAAGGGCGGCGACGAACCGAGGTAGGACAGGCATTCTTGCCTGTCCAGCGGAGACGAACCCGAGTAGGACAGGCATTCTTGCCTGTCCAGCGGAGACGACAGCACCACTGATTCAAGCGATACCGAACCCTGTATTATTCACGCCTACTCCTTTTGCACCACTAGACCATGGCCATTCCTCGGGACTGTCAACCAATCTTGCTTTAACCGGGTTGCGTTCGATGTACTTCACGATTCGACAAAATTCGTCTTCGTTTCGGACAGCGTGATCAAAAGACTCATCTTGCCAGAACGTCTCTCCAGTGCGTCCCAAAATACGATTGGCCTCCCGAGCGGTGAGTCCCTTAATTGCCTTCGTGATTTGGGCAATTGGGCTTTGGGCCAGATTAGAATGTGCACATGGTTTGACATGATCACAAATGAGCTCAATCGATAGAGTTGCTGCTGTTCAGCACCGTGATGAAGAGCATTCATAACTACTTTGGCTAGACGGGCGTCGGCTAACCAAGTCGGACCATAACGAGCCGTGTCCAGTTCGCGATCCAGAATTAGGAATCTCTTACCCGGCTCTGCTTGTTTCAAACTTGCAGCGAGCGCACTCCGCGGCAATGAGCCGTGCAGTCGCCAAGTTATGAATAGGGCACTATTAGGTCGCTGCCAGTGCGGTAAGTGTCTCCGATAGAACATCGCTGGGACATTCTCGCCCGTCGAGTCCGTCGATTCCAGTAAGGGAGACGAACACGAGATTTTCTTCTATGAAAGATACTTTGTAACGCACGAGGACAGGCAGGAATGCCTGTCCTACGCCAGTATCATCCCCAGCGTGTGCGGCAGCATCTTTCGCCACCAGGGCCAGTCGTGATCGACGTCCGCGCCCCAGAGATCCAGCTTATGCGGAATGCCCTTGGCTTTCAGAATGTCGGAAAGATTCTGGCTACGATCAGGCGCCTCGTAGTTTCCCTGACCGGAAAGAATGTAAATGTCGCTCGCCTTTTGCAGGATTGGCAGATAGTAGTCGTCGTTTAGGTTTGGCAGGTAATCGGCCGGGTTGTTGAAATAGACATTGTCGTCGTAGTAGCCCTTCAAGTACGAACGCACATCGTAGCTGCCGCTCATCGCAATCACACCACGAAACAAATCCGGATGCTTGAAGTAAGCATTGGCCGCCAGAAACGCTCCCAGACTCGCTCCCGTCGTTAAGGGCCGAGCCTCAGGGCCGGCTTCGTTGCGGATCAAGGGCAAGACTTCGTCGGTTATATAGCGGTCGAAACGCGTCAGCAACTCTGCCTTCAGGTGTGGCGGCATCTGCTCATTGAGCAGACTATATTTGTTGACGCTATTTATGGAATAGGCGCGCAGCTTGCCGCTTTCGATGAGCGGCTCAATGGCATCGACCAGATGAAACCGCTCATACTCGAGATAGTCGGCGGCCGCGGTAGGAAACATCAAGAGTGGCTGACCGGCATGTCCGTACGCCACCAGAGGCATCTCGGCACTCAAGTTTTGACTGAACCAGGATGTTATTCGACGTTCCATGAAAACCTCTTTCAGGCGGACCGGATCCGCGAGAGACTCTTCGAAGTTTGCTTTTAGCAGTGCGAGATATTCTCGCAGTTCGCGGGTTGAGCGCAAGTAAACAGGTTGTATTCAATTACCGTCGCGCTATGAGTCGGATCTGGGTAGCGACCGGGGTTCCGGTCGTCGCGGAGCGACGAAGACTAGCAGCACCCAGTTGCACCACTATCCCAATAGTGCCTTCCTTGACGCTCCCAATCTCATCTGTTATAAAAATTTCTTCGCGCTAGCTCATGGTTTGAGACTATGTTGTGGGCGCTTATTCCGCAGTAGCTCAATGGCAGAGCATCCGGCTGTTAACCGGAGGGTTGTAAGTTCGAGTCTTACCTGCGGAGCCAATAATTGCCAGAGAAAAGGCCACCGGTTACGGTGGCCTTACTCGTTTGTGACATGCTTTGTGTCCAAACCGCTTCTAAATCTCCTTAGATACCACGGTTACCAGTCTCGGTGTTGCTCATCGCTATTCGCATCATGACTACGGTTTCGTCGCCGCCTGCATCCGATCGCGCGCTGCCGGGTCCTCTGGAATTGGTATCTTCTGTCCACGGATCTCGTTGAGTAACGCCCAAGCGTAATCGCTAACGCGATACTTGTAACGCTTGTATTCCATGAACAGCTCTGACCCCCACACTGGTGCGTCGCGATGATCGCTCAGCATTTCAATGAGCGGCTTCTCGGCAGCGCTTCCTTCTTCAATGATTGCCTGCGCTGCATCTTCCCAATGAGCATGCGGCATTCCAAACGTATTGAAGGACCGTTGAGTCTTTAGCGAGTTAGTGAGAATGCTAACGCGCAACTCCGGCTTCAACTGTTTGTACTGGTCGGTGCTCATCTTCCGCAGCGCCAGCAACGACAAGAGGGAAGAACGATCGGGTTGCGTGATTAGCGAAGCTAAAGTAGTCGCTCCATCCCTTCCACGCGCGACCATTTCTCTGAAGGTCATCGAGTTGAAAGGCTCTCTTCCCTTTTGGGATTCCGCCGCCAGCTGCTGCGCCAGGTGCGGAACATCCATGGCCTTCAGCTCTTGCGTGCGTGCTTCGCGTTTTTGTTGAGCTTCCTCCAAAACGCCTGTCCTCTGGGTTATGATCTCTGATTTCTCCGCTCGGTTTGAATTTCCCGTTGTTTGGCCGGAAGGTTGTTTACAAGCGGTGAACAGCGCGCCAGCCATGAGCATAGATGCGATCGATATTGTAGTTCTCAGATGCATTGTATCCCCTCTCTTATGGCAAGGGACTCATTGCTGGGAAAGTGTGTTTCCCGAGTCCCGGCGCGTCTGTGTTCCATTCAGTAACAGCCAGGTTAAAGGAGTCCTGCATCCAGGTAACTCCGATCTCGTCAAAGGGCGCTCCAGCGTTGCCCGAGCTGTCGGTTACGAAAAGCCAATAGTAGTAGCCCTCCAAACGGTTGTTGCAGGCGGCGGCGGCATCGATGCACACAGGAACACTGACTGCATCGAACCAACTGTTGGCAGGCCAGCCGCCCGGGCTGTCACCAAGGATCGCCGGGGTTGTGTTGCTTCCGGTTGTGAGATAAGCAGCGAAGGTGCCGTCGTTGAATCGACCGTAGTAGCCCCAGTTGCGATCGTCAATGCGATCGACAGCCCAGCCATTCTGTGTGGGTGTTCCCGCGGTCACGATGCGATTAAACTGTTCGGTGCTGGGAGCTAGAAAATCTCCGGTGTCGCGATCAATGATGCGAACGATTTGGACATAACAGATCGTGTGGCAGTTGCAGGCGGCGGCGCCGCAAGTAGCGGCATTGAAGTTGAACGTAACGGTCAAGTCGACGTGACTGCCGCTCGGCGTGCCTGCAAACGCAAAAGTGCCGCAGGGAAGCGTCGGCGTTCCGCACGCAACCGCAAGTACGACAAGCAGAAGTGAAGCGGCGAGAATCTTATGAATCGAATGGCATCGAGAAAGGTGTTTCGGTGCGTGTCTCAGTTTGCCAGGCGATCGTCGGTCTGGAAATGCGGGTTCTCTTACCGGCATGGGATCCTCCTTTGAGAAGAGCGCAGGATCAATAGATTTTTTACGGACTGATCTTACCAGGAGTCTTCATTGCTCTGCTTGGATTCGTTTGCTCCCGGGTACCTGCCTCAGAGCGCTTATGGGTAACGTTGCTCGAATACGTCTACGAGGAATTTGCGGCGCCCGAGAATCAGTCATTTGTAAGGAACGGCGAAAGACTATGCCCGCTCGCAGTGAAAGTCAATAGTTTGCTGTATGAAGTGTAAACCCCAAGTTGAAATGTCACCCGAATGTGCAAAGTAGAGATGTCCCCTACTTGCGCAGTATGCAGAGCTCGCCGCGAAGCTCCTTGGCCTGGAGCGAATTCTTTGTAAATTCGAAACTCCT